>Ga0208032_1000031_pt1 | contig 166340 bp, 168 predicted proteins | sample MalvirAntarct_66_FD_184254 | JGI IMG/M metagenome (GOLD analysis project Ga0208032, IMG submission 184254) | Marine viral communities from the Global Malaspina Expedition - Malaspina viral metaG Antarct_66 (SPAdes) (version 2) | ecosystem: Environmental > Aquatic > Marine > Oceanic | place... | reverse complement strand
GTACATTCACAAGTGAAGTTAAACGCCATCGCGAGACGACTGAATGAACGTCCGCGACAAACCCTGGATTTTGAAACACCCGCAGAACGATTTAATCAATGTGTTGCATTGATCGGTTGAAAACGCAACCCTTAGGAGTCATTCGACTATTTGTGATAACAGAGTCCGCATTTGCTCAATTCTATGTTTCACACCTAATCTTTAACTGTTAAAGTAATCAATAACTTGTGTAACTACAGCAGTCGTTTCTAATAATGATATACGGACCGAGCGGGCCCGTTCAGTAACTGTTATGTGTTTTTATGAATAAAGAAACCGAAAGAAAAGTACTAAGGGTAATGCACTTAATAATATTCATTTTGGCTTGTATGTACGCAATAAAATGCTTATTAAGCGGCGAAATTACTGGGCCCGGTTACGGATATGTAAACATAGAGAGCAACCCAGTCTCATATTGGATAATTTTATTCTTATTCTTTTTTGTTAGCTTTCGTTCACTAAATTATTTCTTGAAATCTTCTAGTTCAGACTGAAGTCACATTTATTATGACAACAAATAGAACATCACATAACAAATCACTCAATGATGCTGCACGTTAATGACCGCTATTGCGCCGAAAGCCGACCATGTTATTGAATCTAGTTAATGATTCATAAAATAATGCAAACTGCTTCGGCATTGGTCTTTTCCGCGCTTGTACCAGCATTGATTTTTAGTGCTCTAAGTGCAAATTTCAAATTATTCTCCGCTGCATTTATTGTAGCTCTGGGTCACTCGATTCTGCTTGGCCTTCCTTGTTACTTGGCTATTAAAAGAAAATCCCAACTCAATTGGATTATCTCGATGTCATTTGGATTCGTGATTGGTTGGATACCTATGGCACTTTTCATGTGGCCATATAGCCCTGGTGAAAACTTCAATTCTTGGATAGGTGAAACACAGACGATTGTAAATGGCATACCTACAGCACTGGGCTGGATTGAATACTTTAAATCAACAGTTGTTTACGGCATTTTAGGAGCAACTGGAGGATTATTTTTTTGGTTAACTTTATCTTTTTACAGTAAATTACTTAATAATCAAGGCAAACGCTTTTTAACTTATTTAATACCATTATTTGCTCTGATCATTTGTGTCGCTATATATGCATTTCCATCTATTACTGCAGATCGATCTTGTCATAATCCACTTAGGGAGGGCGGAACCAGCATCTCACCTAAAGTAGGTGTTGATGTTGACATTCCATATGAAGAGTGGCCCGTGCTTATAGAATTGTTTTCAAACTTTGCTTTAAATAATAATCTTGAGTTTAAGAATTCAAGTGAAAACAGGCCAGGATCGGTTAGATCACTATATCTCAGTATTTGCCATGAATCAGGTTTCGTTATTAGTATTGTTGAGCAGAGATGGCCGCATAATAACTACGCTAATATGATACCTGGTCGAGGAATAGGAATTTCCACTTATGAGATGGGAAAAAATACGAGCTGGAAAGAGGTGAAAAATAATTTACTTTATGAAATTCAAAATCAATGGCCTGGAAAAATAAATTACAGAGATTCACGCGGAAATAAAATTAGTAAAGATGAAACACCGCTTAGTCAATAAACTTTCGTTAATGTCGCTATTTGCGCCGAATGCTGACAAAAGATGAATAAGCCAACAATTGCAAATAGGATAGTTCTCGGGTTTATAGTAGTTGTGATAACAGTACCATGCTATTTAGAGCTTGCAGAGTATCTCGACCTTTCTCTTGCTTGGGGTATGCCACAAGCACTAATTACTGTAGGAGCTGGGATGGTCATGTTGATTGACCGTTTATATATTATGCTTGCAAAAAGATTTTCTATTTAAATGACGGCTTTTGCGCCGATAAGAGACAATTGCAATGAACAGTGTTAGTTTTGGCTTCGTAATATTTTTCTTTTTTGTATTTGCTGTTGGCTCAAAAGTATTCAGCATTAAAACAATTATTATTGGCATCGTGGCAAGCATGTTGGGAGTAGGTCTTCTCATATTAAATGACCAATCATTTGGCTATGCGATTTCTGAATCAGTATCACTAAATGTCCCTCGGAGATCAGCAGGACTGATGACAACTTTATACGGCTGTACCTTAGGGCTTGTATTCAGACTGATACTGAAACTGCTCAATTTAGGAATATGGAAATCTAACAAATGACCGCTATTGAGCCGAAAGCAGATATTCGTCTCATCGAAACAGCTCAATCCTTTAGTATATTTAATTATCAAGATTAATCTGGCCCAATCTGCTACATAAACATCAAGCGAACGCATCAACTAGAAAATCCACAAAGGCGCGTACTTTCGCGGTGAGGTATTCCCGATGTGGATACACTGCATACACATCATGATTTATTTGATCGTAATCGTCTAATATGATTTTCAGGTCGCCATTCGCCACTTCCTTCTCACAGGTGAAGAGCGGTAAGCGAGTGATACCAATGCCGTTAACTACCATTGCTACTTCAATGATCGAGCTATTACACATTGCGCGAGGATCGACCGTAACATTGGTCCGTACGCCGTCTTTGTGAAAACTCCATTGTGTCGGCGTTGGCAATAAAGAATAGGCAATACAATCGTGCTGCACTAAATCTTCAGCGTGTTTTGGGTAACCCTTACGTTTTAGATAATCAGGTGATGCTACGACCACACCCCTGGACGATGTGAATTTACGTGCCACCAGATTGCTATCTTTGATATCACCGACACGTATAACCACATCATAGCCTTCTGCCACCACATCAATAAGCCGGTCATTAAACTCCACTTCCAGTTTCACTTCAGGATAACGGTGCATAAATTGTGGCAAGACATCGAGCAAGTAATTGGTGCCGAAACTTCCTGGTGCATTAATTCGCAGTAAGCCATTTGGCTTTTCTTGCAATTGGTTAATTGAACGCTCTGCGTTTTCAGCGTCATTTACTATCTGACTGGCGCGTTCGTAAAAAGCGCGGCCAGTATCGGTAAGGCTGATAGTGCGTGTCGTGCGATTAAGTAAACGGCTACCAAGACGTTTTTCGAGTCGAGTGATCTCTTTACTCACATAGGAAGTGGAGTGCCCCAAAGCATGTGCCGCCGCAGTAAACGAGCCGGCATTAACTACCCCAACAAATACAGCCATACCCTCTAATACGTCAGTTTTAACGACTTTTCGGCTCATATTTCACTCTATTATGAGTTAAATGGAAATAATGTCTTTCTATTTACCATATTTATCGTTATCTGTGAACAATTTATAATATTTTCATGTTATCAACTTAACCGGCATTAATCAGACTTACTGATTGAAACAAGCCAAGTAACTGGAGACAAGAACATGAACATACTCGCGTTCGCTGCAACTAGTAGCACAAAGTCTATCAATAACCATCTGGTCAAATACGCTGCCAGCCAGTTTGCCAAACAGGATGAAGATGTAAAAACCGAGATACTTGACCTCAATGATTATGAGTTGCCCTTATTCAGTGAAGACAGAGAGGAGCAACTCGGTCAGCCAGAATTGGCAAAGGAGTTTCTATATAAGATTGGTAACAGTGATGCCGTGATTATCTCTTTTGCTGAACACAATGGTTCATATGCCGTGGCGTATAAAAACATCTTTGACTGGGCATCACGCATAAACCCGAAAGTATTTCAAAACAAGCCTATGGTGCTACTTGCTACTTCACCAGGCCCCGGGGGTGGCTCCAATGTTTTGACATCTGCTACGGCATCAGCTCCGCACTTTGACGGTGTGGTAAAAGCCAGTCTTGCGGTACCCAGTTTCTACGACAATTTTGATATCGAGCAGGGTCGAATCACTAATGCTGAAATTGACAGGCAGCTACTCATCGCTGTGAATAGTTTAATTGAAACCTCTAATTCAGTAACGGAACAGGTCGCCTAAAACCAGATATTGGGAGAATGTTATGGAGATTTTAAAAAGAGATACTTTAAATGAAGGCGGGTTCGCAGGATTAAAAGAGCACCGTCTAGTAAAGGGTCCGGAAATTTTTGGCCCGCAGGGAAACGATGACGGCAGCTGGCCAGGTCTGGAAAACTTTGTATACCTCGCCGACGCTCGCTTTATGCCGCACGGTGAAACGCGTATGCACAGTCATCATGAGATAGATGTTATTTCGTTAATGGTCCACGGGAATATCAAGCATGAGGGTTCTTTGGAGCATGGGAAAGATTTGTCACGTAATGAAGTACAGGTTCAACGTGCTGGTGGAGAAGGCTTCTCTCATAATGAAATTAACCCTGACGATAACTGGAATCGATTGATACAACTGTGGGTGTTGCCTGAGGTTGCCGGTCAGCCTGCTGGGTATAAAGTTTACAAGCCGGAAACTGGAGAGCTTACTCGTATCTATGGTGGCAAAAACAACAGTGACAGTGATTTCGCATCAAAAACAAAAATTGATGTTGGATTGCTTGGTAACGGTCAAAAGGTAGAGGTAGATGGTGCATTTCTAGCATACATCACCCGTGGAAAAGGAATTGCAAATAATCAGCAAATACAAGATGGTGATTTGATTCGTGGTAGCTCGTTAACGTTTAAAGCAAATGAAGATGTGCAGTTGATTGTTGTTCATGGGGGGTAAAAATACAATGAGATCAAATAAACAAGCATTGCCAAATAACCCGCATATAAAGGCTGCCTTCACTTTCGTATCATTATTACCATTGGTTTATTACATTCCGCCATGGATAATTCACAACCTGACAGATAACCACTTTTTCGTGACGGTGATTTCGCTCGCGATTATTGTGCCTGTCGTTTCTTATGTCGCTATGCCGCTTTTTAATAAGTCGTTAAAAATGTTAATGAAAAGATAATTTCTAGATTCAAGGTTGTAATAGTTCTATTTTTTTGGAGAAGAAAATGAAAGCTACACTTTTTTTATCCGTTTCAATCGATGGGATGATTGCTGACAAGAAAGGTATTCCAATGTTTCCTGAAGGTGCATGGGAAGATTGGTGTTCACATGTAAATGACGCCGGTAACGTGATTGCGGGACGAAGCTCTTTTGAGCAGGTGAATAACCCCGAAATGGGAGCAGCACTTCATCCTGAATACAAAATTGTACTCTCTACTAAAGACCTTGATTTGTCCGATACAGGATGGCAACAAGCGAAATCTCCCAAAGAGGCTTTAAATATTCTGGAGGAGGCTGGTGTTGAAGAGGCGATTATAGGTGGTGGCCGCGCTGTCGCACACGCTTTTATAAATGAGGGGCTTCTGGATCACATTGTCATTGACCTGCAACCAATAGCATTTGGTGAAGGTACGCCTATGTTTGGAAATACAATCGATATTCCCCAGCTGAAACTTTTAGAGTTTGCTAACCTACATGATAATTCGCTTCGATTGCGATACGAGATTATTAAGTAGGGAGTTTGCAAAAATGGGCTCGCTTTGTGAATACTTTACCTATCGCCGCTTACGTAGTATTACATCTATATCCGCTTTTGCGCCGAATGCAGACATCTATTGAATGGATGTTTTATATGTTAGTTTAACCAGTAGATGCAACACATATTACAAAACTCTCTGCCAGCGTTTCAAATTCTTATATCTTGCGTGCTGGTAATATAATACACTTTAACGCGATCTATGTGGATAGGAGAAAGAAAATGAATGAAGATACTTTCAATATGTCACTTCGTAAATTCCTGAAGAAAGTCGGTGTCACTTCGCAGCGCGAAATAGAACATACGGTTCTTGGCGCCATTGAGTCAGGCAAGCTCAAAGGTAATGAAAAACTTGATGCTAAAGTTATATTGAAAATCGGTGGGATTGAATTAGAGACCGAGATAGATGGAAAAATAGAACTGGAATAGAACTAACTTTCATTGAATAACTGTTATTGGCCGCATGCGGAAGTTAAACATTAACATCCTATGAAGATGGTTATTTGGCTTGGCATTATCACTCTGCTTCTATTTGCAGTTGGAAGGCTTTACATTAAAGACGCTACATCTGTAGAACAAGCGATAATTGTTGAAGAATATATAAAAGATTACTGCCGCAACTATAATCATTATCCTAAAACTGAATATTTGGTAAATCAATTCCCTGATTTATTTCAAAATAATGATTGGTATTATTGGCCAAATCAAACCTGGACTGTAGCAACATTTCAGTATCCTATGACATTGCCGCTGCCAACTGCTATTGGTCATTCAAAAATTTCAGAATTTTTCCCTATTATTTATTCTTATGCTGTTAAGCACCCCTGTAAAGATTTAATACCGGAAGATTAAGCTAGTATAATAATGGATTACAGATTCTCTTTGAATCAAAAGAGATGATGTCAGGAAGCTAAATAACCGCTACTGGGCCGATAATAGACATTATAAATAGAATTATCGAGAGTTTGCCTCTTGTGTTTACTAATGGTTATTACAGACGCCAAGTTGATTGCGTCTATCTTTTGCTTTTTTCAGCAATGGAGCGTCAAACAAATCAGTGGTAGAGTGGTGCATGGAGACTGATTATTGATAAAGCTTAGGATACATCACCAGACAACATACCAATATAGAACACCGCTTGACTTTGGGCCGCATAGATTGATGCTGCGTCCACGTGAGAGTCGTAGTCTCTGTCTCCTCTCACATGAGTTGAAGTTCACACCTGCTGCGATTGTGACATGGGCACTGGATGTAGCCGGGAATGCTGTAGCAACTGCCATCTTTCGAGAAGCATCTGATACCCTTGTTATAGATAGTACTGCGGAACTTACGCTCGATACTCATCAATGGCCCGTGTTTGATATAGCGGCTTCAGCTGCAAACTATCCGTTTCTTTTAACTCAGGATGACATGGACGACCTCGGTGCGCTTCGTCTTCAGAGTTACCTGGATTCCACAGGACAATTACGTAAGTGGGCAGAAGACTTCGTAGTTGCAAACCCCACCGATACACTCACTCTGCTCAAGGATATCTGTGCTGGTGTCGCCGCGCTGGTGACTTATGAAGTGCGTGAGGAAGACGATGCGCAGTCACCTGTACAAACTCTTACACGCAAGTGTGGATCATGTCGCGACTACGCGGTGCTGTTTGTCGATGCGGTTCGCAGTCTTGGTTTCGGTGCGCGTATTGTGTCAGGGTACCTGTATGACCCCAATCAGGACTTGCTCGGCAACACCAGTTCAGGATCAACCCATGCCTGGGCGGAGGTCTTTGTGCCCGGAGCAGGCTGGATTTCTTTCGATCCGACAAACCGCAGCGTCGGTGACTACAATCTTATCCCGGTCGCTGTAGCTCGCCACATTCATCAAACCATGCCTGTAATTGGTAGCTTCATTGGTGACCAAAGTTCATTCGAGAAGATGGATGTGCAAGTCTGTATATCCCACGAAAGTTGAGTGAGAGGGTCCTGCCTATGATGCAAAAGAGGATGTTCCACAACTTAAAAGCCGATGGCCGTCATTACACGGGTTGATCATTCTGTTGTGTGAGACACAAACAGGTTAGCGTCTGTATCGAGACAGCACGCCGAAGCCGACTAAAGCAGAGCCAAATAGCCAGACTGCTGCAGGCAATGGAACGACGGTAGTCGTCAGTGAGGTTATATTGCCTCTGATTCTATACAGAGTGTTCGCAGGATTGGCAGTAAATATCAGGTGTCAATGAATCGACTATCCGGAGTTGTCTTTTTTCCAGTGAAATCTATGTAATAACCTATGCAGCAAGGGGGCTGCAAGTAATCCTGCAATGACCAGAAAGACGAATGAGGAATATATTGCAAATACGCTTGCGAATATCTGCGTATGTGGAGATTCAGGAACTTCTGCTAAACCAAGTCCACTCAGTAACATTGCAGAATTGAGAAATGCGCGTTGCCATGTCATGTCTTCTAGTATCATATAGCCGAAAATTCCCAAAGCCATAGAAAATATAAAAATCAATATGACAGTAAAGAAATGCTTGGTTAACCTCCATCTGAACTGATGAAGTGTTAGTGGTGTTTGATTTAGGTTTTCATACATTGACACAAATTTCTGGATAACTATCAGCTCTGAATCTGGAGTGGTAATAAACCGTTAGTGTATGGCTAATTTCTTGATTATATCTGTTTCCTGCACAATGTGTATTTTGTACATCGCAAGTATCCTGGAAATTTATGTTTTACCGTAACGGTTTAAGATATGCTGAATCATGCCTTTTGCCAGTTCTTCTTTGTCGTAGAAAATCTTTCCCAGATTTTCATTGCTTAGCCACTCGGCTTCTTCCTGGTGAGTACTGCGAATCATAATTTCCAGCTTCCCATTTAATAATCGAGCTGTTTTTACAATTTGTGGAGCACTTATAGCATCAGGTATAGCAATAATTAATGCGCCGGCATTGGCAATATGTGCCTGTACTAACGTTTCGGGCTCCGTTGCATCTCCTGAGACAGCCGCGATTCCCTGTTCGCGTAATTCCTCGACTAGCTCTCGGTTCTGTTCAGCAACAACAAATGGTACCTTGCTGGTTTGCATTGCTGTAGCAATTCTGCTGCCTATACTTCCAAACCCGACTAATACAACCTGTCCTTTTAAGTATTGCTCTTCGGTTGACATGGGCAGAGAGGAAAGTGGATCTATTCTGCTTTCCAGTCTTCGCGCCAGGGCGGATTTTGATATGACCCAATTATGCAATGGATCAATTAAGGAAAATAATAAAGGATTGAGTGCGATTGATATCAGTGCGCCAGCCAATACAAGACTTTGTCCTTCAACAGGGATTAAGCCTAATGAAACACTTAATCCAACCAGTATAAATGAAAACTCACCGATTTGAGCCAAACTGGCTGAAACAGTAAGTGCGGTACTCAAGGGATACTTGAATAAAAGTAGTAGCAATGCTGCGGCAATTGACTTTCCAATAACTATAATAAGAATTACACCAAGTACCTGTACTGGTTTTTCAAGCAAAATCAGTGGGTCAAACAGCATTCCAACAGATACAAAAAACAGCACGGAAAACGCATCCCGCAAAGGCAAAGATTCCTCGGCAGCGCGATGACTGTATTCCGATTCACGCATTACCATGCCGGCAAAAAATGCACCTAAAGCAAATGAAACGCCAAATAACTTTGATGAGGCAAATGCAATACCAATTGCGGCGGCGATCACGCATAGCGTGAACAATTCTCTTGATCCACTGCGAGCAACTTGCCATAACAGCCAGGGTAATGCACGACGGCCCACAATTAACATAAAGACGATAAATGCAGTCACTCCCAGTAGAGTTAACCCAAGTGATTGCCATAATTGAATGTTAGATGCCGCTGGGACATTTCCACTTAACCAGTCTGCCACAGGGGGAATCAGCACCAGTATGAAGACCATGGCCAGGTCTTCTACCACTAGCCAGCCCACAGCAATGTTTCCGTTCAGTGAGCTTAATGCTCCTCGTGCTTCAAGCGCTTTGAGTAGTACAACTGTGCTTGCTACCGAGAGTGTTAAGCCGAATATGAGTCCGCTACCTATACTCCACCCCCAAAGTTGGGTAAGCATCATGCCTAGAAGTGTTGCGACCAGCATCTGTACAATCGCGCCGGGTAGTGCAATACGACGAACTGCCAGGAGGTCCTTTAATGAAAAGTGCAGGCCCACGCCAAACATTAATAACATAACGCCAATTTCAGACAGTTGAGCAGCTATTTCAGCGTCTGCAACGTAACCCGGCGTGTGAGGGCCGATGATGATTCCGGCGACCAGATATCCCACTAATGGCGGAAGCTTAAGTCGAAATGCAAACAGCCCAAGTAGCAGTCCCAGCCCCAAGCCTGCAGCAAGGGTAGTAATGAGTGATATATTATGTTCCATGGATTGTCAGGCGTGAGGCGGTCAAACTTTTCATTGTTGGATTGTTAAATTTTTGTCGTATGTATGATGACGGTCTCTATATTCAATACTTTAAGGGTGATTGTAAATTAAAGCGAATAAATATGTGTGTTTTCAGTCAATAACAAGACTGACAATTCAAATTATGTCAAACTATAAACTCAATGTTTGCCCATTTTATTCGTTAGACCTTATTGGGAGAAGGCGTTACTTATTGTTATGAGTTTACTTTTAATATATCTCGCAGTTGCCATAGGAATATCTTTTATGTGTTCTGTATTGGAGGCTGTTTTGTTATCAATAACGCCCAGTTATGTTGAAAGCATCACGACAAAATATCCCAAAAGAGGAGAAGTGCTATATCGTGTCAAGGATAGACTTGATCAGTCTATTGCCAGTATATTAATTCTCAATACGTTTGCGCACACAATGGGAGCGGCTGGTGTAGGTGCGCAAGCTGCCAGTGTATTTGGTGCGCATTGGGAAACAGCAATAGCTGTGATTTTAACGCTGGTAATACTTTATTTCTCTGAAATTATACCGAAAACCATTGGCGCAACCTACTGGCGTCAACTTGCTATTCCATCTGCAAATATTATCTATTGGCTGATTAAATTAGTATATCCCCTGATACTGGTTTCAGAAATCATCACTAAGCCATTTAGGGACAATGAAATACAGGAAGCATCACGTGATGAAATTATTGCCTTAGCTTCATTAGGCTATCAGATGGGGTCATTGATCAGCCAGGAGAATGAGTATTTAACCAATGTCCTTAAGCTGCGCGAAATTAAAACAGAGGAAATACTTACTCCTCGTACAGTGATGCACTGTCTGGATGCTAATACAACAGTTGGTAAGGCATTATCATTTAATGAAACAAAACAATTCACACGTATACCTGTTTATATTGATACTCCGGATAATGTGATCGGCCTGGTGATAAATCGGGATCTGCTTTTTGAAGAACGGGATGGAAAGTCGGATTTGAAATTGGAATCTTTAGTTAAGCCCATTACACGGGTTTCTGAGAATCTTCCAGTGCAACAGCTTTTAGATATGTTTATTAAAAAGCGTGAACATATGTTTTTAGTTGAGGATGAGTATGGGCAAACATCAGGGCTGGTTACTCTGGAAGATGCAATTGAGACAATGCTGGGGCGAGAGATAGTGGATGAGACAGACAAGATAGAAGATCTGCAGAAATATGCCAGAGGTAAATACAGAGAAAGACTTCGTAGTGAAAAAAAATAATATCTGTAAAGTTAGAAAAATATAAGCTTAAATTGCTCTCTGGAAATATAAAATACTAATATTGCTGGGAAACGGTCATTCAAGGCTGCTTATATGCGAGCCGCCTTTTAATATTCAAGCAGATTCTATGATAACGAATCGAGTGATTTTAGTTTTTCAGTCGCCCGGTTATAGCCAAAGTTGATTAGCTCCTCTGCGCGGTCAAACTCAAGTTTGCTGCAAATATTTCTTGGCACTTCAATCACTATATCCGGGTGATAGGCTGCTAATTTAAAGCGTGTGACGGATGTCTGTAAAATATCTATTGACTGGGACACTACATTAAAGGCATTCAGTTCTTCGTCGCTGCTATGAATGTTTTTGGGTAACAAATTATTGATGAATTTATCAATAGCAAGTCGGTAGCTGCTTGTGTTATCACTTTCAGTGTTGTCTTCCAGCTCTGTTTTATTGGGTTGGGTGTACTTTTCTGGAGCGCCGTTTAGAGAGACTGCAATAGTCAATTCGGTGCTGTTATTCAGTGTGGGTGCGATAGGAAGCGGGTTGATTATTCCGCCATCGACGATTGTTTTGCCGGAAATGACAACAGGGGAAAACAGCATGGGCATAGCGATAGAAGCGCGAATGGCTTTGAATAAAGACCCTCTGGTAAACCATATTTCTTTTTGATCGGTAAGGTCTGTCGCTACAGCTGTAAATCCGATCGGAAGATTTTCAATGTCATGATCCCCGATCATGTCCTTAAGGACTTCGATAATTCTGTCGCCCTTGAAGATAGATTTTTTGCTAAATGAAAGATCCAGTAAACGTATCACATCGTTTCGTTTTAACTCACGTACCCATTTAGTATAGATATCCAGGTTTCCTGCGGCATAAATTCCACCAATTAATGCGCCCATTGATGAGCCGGCAATGTACTTGATTTTATAGTCGTGTTCTTCCAGGCAGCGTATTACGCCAATATGCGCCAACCCCTTTGCTGCGCCACTACCTAAAACTAATGAAACTTCTCTCGTCATTTTCAGTGCTTATTCAAATAAAACCAACTAGCCAGCTTTCTTTGTAATGATAAAACAATATGCTTAATAATTGCTCTATTGTACATGATTAATTACATGTGTTGATGGCTAGACATTGTCTTTATATTGCGTGCCAGTGAGGGTTTGTCTGAATAGATCGTTGCAGTAAGTTCGCGATCAACTATAGGTAAATGAGTCTGTCTCAACTTTTCGGCAAGCTTTGGGAATAGTGATAATAGAATATTATATAAATTGCTACTAGCAAATTATATTTTTTAAATGAACTTCGCCCAGACGATTAGCTTCTTGTAGTCCTTTCTTCCACAATATTTTACCTTTGTTGCTGCAGGTAAGCTGTACAAATCGTCTATCTCCATCTTTGGGATAGCATCGTTCTATTAATCGCTTGATTTCAAGTGCCTCCAGTTTTCGGGAAATCAAAGGAGGTGTTATGCATAGCATTTGACTGATATGGCGTGGAGTAGGCGCTTCTGATTGCATAATAGCATTTAGTACACACCATTCTTTATAGTTGGTGTCGTGTTTTTTTAGTGAATCATTAAATAGTTTTTGTACAGTTCCTAAAGTATTCGATAAATTTTGTAGCTTATTGGCATGTTCGTCTGAAGCAACTCGATGAGTGTTAAGTTCTTGTTCTGCCATGAACCCAAGATCAGAAAATAGTTTTTTCTGATCTTCAGAAAATATACGTGGGCGTGTGTCGGTTATGCATAAAGTTCCAATATTGCATTTGTCCTTTGACTGAAGCACAAATCCCATGTAGTACCTTGCATTGCATTTCTCAATAATAAATGAGTTGTCATAAAATCGATCATCCTGCTTTGCATTCTGCACTTCGAATATGCGTGAAGAAAAGTTCTCGGTGACCATGTTATTTATAGTATGACCACAGAATGAAACATCGCGTGGCTCCTCGCGTAATTCGCAACCATACACTGATTTGAACCAGACACGGTTACTGTCAACTAGAGTGATAAATGCGGATGGAACGTCAAATAAATGATGAGCAATTCGGGTGATACGGTCGTATTGTTCTTCCGAACTGGTATCAAGAACTTGCAAGCGGTGGACTGCATCCAGACGTATTGTTTCATTGTGTGGAATTGGAGCAGTTTGCATCTTGTAAAATTTATAATCGTTTGTGAACTGTTAGAGAGTACTATATCTGAAAAGATAATTTAAGAACCCAAAAGTAAACTAATGTGACGGCAGTATTGAATTTTGTACATTTAGTATTACTTTAAATTCCGGATTTTGGTTCATGGTAAATTGCCGTGATTATAGGTGGCACGTAATGGATAACCGGGACGATTCTATATTGTCCTGTGGATACCATATCGCGTAAGTATTTATTAGGGCGCTTTCTAAGCTAGCCTATTGCGATAACAGTCCTTGTCCATAATGCTGCGTAACGCTATACAAGCCAGATTGATTCTGAGTGAGCTAGTTAAGTCTATCGTGTAATCATGAGTCAGTACTAAATCTAAATTCAGGTGAATTTAGTAATTGTTTCCATTGATTGAATGCCTGCAAATTCTATTATTGGTGGGATGAATAAATTTTGCGCGTTTGTATGTAGTTGATTGAAAGGGTGATTTAGCGCATTGAGAGTGAGGTGTGCTCGTTATCGGAGATACAATAATATACACATGGAGGTTCGGTGCGTGCATGTGCTAAAACCTTTATGGGTATTAATTAAATTAATATCTAAATGTGCAGATAATGTGGAGAAATGAGTGGAATATTCAGCATTAAGGCATGGTTGAGTGACTTGGTTGAATAAAAAGAACTATATTGCAACATATGAAGTTAACTATCTCTCAAAAACTTATATTCTCTTTTTTAGGGCTGACATTGCTAGTGCTTATCGCAACATTAGCACTGGCACGATGGAGCTTTGAAAAAGGGTTCCTCGACTACATGAATGCACTTGAGCAAACACGGCTGGAGATAATCCGGGATGATCTTGCTGAAGTTTACTTGTCAGAAAATGAAAACTGGGGCTCACTAACACAACAGGATTTTGAATTACTGGTTCGTCAATCACTTAGACGTTCTCATAGAGATAATCGTAAAAGACTGAATTCTGATCTGCCGCCCGGTCCACCGAAGCATGGTAGGAGATTTGGTCCACCAACGGCATTATTTGATAATGATAATAATAAAATTGTGGGTGCTGAATTTAATCGCTACGATGATGAGCAAATACGTGTTCCCATTATTGCTGATGGAACTGTGGTTGGAGAGCTGAGAAGTGAGCCGCGTCGTTTAATAAATACGCCGCTTGAAACTGCATTTTCAAAACAGCAATTAAATACCAGCTGGATTATTGGCATAGTTTGTCTGATCCTGGCGGCTATCGTATCAACATTATTAGCAAGAGGATTACTTGCGCCAATTCTTAGAATGGTTAGTAATGTAGAAAAATTATCCAGTGGCAACTATACGGTTCGGTTGAATGAAAAACGCAAGGATGAACTTGGCGAGTTAATGGACAATCTTGATCATCTGGCGTTGAAACTGGAGGAAAGTCAGTCATCTCGCCGTCGATGGCTGGCTGAAATTTCTCATGAACTGCGTACACCGCTGACAGTGCTGAATGGAGAAATTGAAGCGCTGAGAGATGGATTGCGTGAATTCAACAGTGAGCAGTTAAATTCGCTGGATCAGGAAGTGAAACGACTGAAATATCTGATTGATGACTTGTACGATTTATCTTTGTCAGATATTGGTGGGCTAAGATATGAATTTTCATCCTTTAATCTTCATGACGGTCTGAAGTCAGTGGTTAATGAATATCGTAAGCGTGTATCGAAACATGAGATTGAGCTTGTTTCTGATGGCAGTGCCGTATGGATTAACGCGGATGTGAATCGGGTTGATCAGTTGTTTAAAAATCTGTTTGAAAATTCATTGGCCTATACAGTTGTGCCAGGAAGAATAGAGGTAAAATTATCTCAATCATCAGGGAGGGTAACGATAGAGATAAATGATACACCTCCAGGTGTCAGTGAAACCGATTGTGAGTATCTTTTTGACCCTCTGTTTCGACTGGAATCATCGAGGAGCAGGAAAACAGGTGGTGCCGGCCTTGGGTTATCAATTAGCAAGAATATGTTAAAGCACATGGTGGAGAAATTACAGCTTTGCCCTCAGAAATGGGCGGTTTGTGTATCCGTATTCAGTTTCCGGTAGCCAGGGAGGCGAGTTCATGAGTATTACGAGCGTAATCATTGTAGAAGACGAGCCCAAGATTGCACAATTGTTAGTCGAGTACATACAGCGAGAGAATTATCAGGTCACCGTATTGAATGAAGGCTCACAAGCTGTTGAGATTATAATTAACCATAATCCCAGCATTGTGATTTTAGATCTCATGCTGCCTGGAAAGGATGGTTTGACTATTTGCAAGGAAGTTAGACAAAGCTCAGATGTACCTATTATTATGCTGACTGCCAAAGTAGATGAAATAGATCGGCTTGTTGGGCTTGAGTTGGGGGCAGATGACTATATCTGTAAACCTTTTAGTCCGCGTGAAGTGGTTGCGCGAATACGTACCATCCTCAGAAGAGTGCAACAACTGCCGAGAGAAGAAGCCGAGAATGAATTAACATACCAGAATATCACACTGCACCTGGATCGATATCAGTGTGAAGTTACTGGTCAGCGTATTGAGCTTACACCTGTTGAATTTCGGATGTTACAGGCGTTGATGTCTAAACCTGGGCGGGTATATTCCAGAGACAGTTTGATGGGTATTAGTTATGCAGACAACCGTATCGTTAGCGATCGTACTATTGATAGTCATGTAAAAAATTTGCGTAAAAAACTTTCGCTGGTACCAGGCACCGATGATCTTATTCATTCTATTTACGGAGTTGGATATAAAATAGAGTAAGACAGATACTGCAAGCTCCATAATTTCTCCACTTTCCTTCCTCATCCTCTCCTTGTTTCAAAGTAATACTGTAGTCACTTTAACGAAACATAGACAGGAGAATAATATGAACCGATTAATTCCAGGCTTATTTTTAGCTGCAATTCTGGGTGTTGGTGCGACTAATGCATCGGCATGTCCTTCAGGTGGAAAAGGCGACCGCGTCGATCGTGTGGCTGAAAAACTTGAACTTACAACTGAGCAGGAAACCCGGTTTCGGGAGATCATGCAGGCGAAACGTGCAAACATGAAAATTTATCATGAAACACAACGCACTGACACGCTTAATCAGTTAAGTGGAGTACTAACTGCTGATCAGCTTGCTAAATTTGAAAAAATGGCAGAGCGAAAATCTCATCATAAAAAGGGAAAATAACCTGGATGCAGGTGAGCCAGGTTTAGTTTACTGAAATTGAGTTTAAATAAGCAAACCGGGGTTCCTGTGGTTTACAGGAACCCCATTTAGGAAAATTAGAAATGAATATTGAGAATACTAAAATACAGAGCATTGTCGGCATAGTTGCCACAGCCTTGATAATACTTTTGGGTTTAATGGTATCTTCAACCGGTAATGCAGCGCCAAAGCATGAAAATGAACGTCATGCATCACACAATCGTGGGCGGGTAATACACCATGGACCTGAACGACGGGAAAATTACCGGCATGTCAGACACCATCGTAATGTCACCGTCGTTAGATCATACGGTCATCCGTATCGTGGATATGGGCATTACTATAATGATGACGATGCACATGCGTGGCTTGCATTTACTGCCATTACTTTAAAGATTCTGGATAATCTCAATGAGCAGCAACAACGTGAACATGAAGCAGCGCAAGTAAAAGCGACCAATATGAAAGTTGGTGAGACTATCGTCTGGAATGAAGCAGGTGCATCAGGGTCAGTGACAGTAGTGCGAGATGGCACCAGTACTTCTGGTCGATACTGCCGAGAGTATCAGCAAAATGTAACGATAGGTGGGAAAACAGAATCTGCGTACGGGACTGCCTGTATGCAAGCTGATGGCACCTGGGAAGTTGTATCGACGGGAGCCTGAAGTACAAATAAAAATATAAAGAGTATTAAGAAAGAAAAAGAGGATAAGCAGCCCTTAATTCAAACTCACGGGCGAGACAAGGATTTGAAAGTCAAGCTAATCCAATATGGAAATGCTGCATTTTGTGTGAGCATGCTTGGAAAAGATATAAGACGTCGCTGATATATGTATAACTGGTGAAGTAAATATATATTGTTGGCCAATATATGTCGCTCGGTAATTTTTTTTGCCTGATATGATTATATCTATGGTTATACATGATTTGTTGTATAATTTTCGTGATTAAACAATAACTGGCGAATTTTTATGAGAAAAATGACAATGAGCATAACATTTTCACAATTTTCAATTTCAGTCTTAATGTTTTTTGGGTTGATTTCACTCGTGCATGCTGAGTTGATTGCTGTTGGTACAGGGGATCTCAATGTGGTCGGATCCAGCTCACCCGAAACGAATGCGCGGGATGAGGATAATCTGGTTAATAATACTGGTGTTGGGGTGGATGTTATTACTTCAAAACTCATTGTTAATACAGGTCAGCCAAATGGGAATAACTGGAATACTACAACTTCGACTGCAGGAATTACTTTTGATCTGGGTGATGTGTTCAATATAGATTTTATTCAGATATGGAATTTTAACGATAGCTTTGGTAACAATGATTTTGGTGCTTCATCTATTGATCTGCTTGTCTCAAATGTGGGGACAAACGCGTTAAATGCCGACTTTTCTAGTTCGATGGTGCTAGCTACATTACTGATTGATGAGGCAACAGGCAGTTTGAGGTATTTCGGAGAAAATTATCGTTTTAATCAGAAAATGGAATCTGATATCCCAGATGAGTTGGGCGGAGACTTCAATGATTTTTCCAGTACTAATGTACAGGGGCGTTTTGTACGATTTGCAAATCTAGATGGTAGCGAGAGTTTCGGGGGTCGCACAGGATTATCTGAAGTGAGGTTTTACGGAACACCGGTACCATTACCGGGGGCAGTCTGGCTGTTTGGTGCAGGTCTTGTTGGTCTGATTGGATACAGCAGAAGAAAAATATCTTAGGTAGAAATTCCTCGAATTAAACTCCTACATCAATGGCATAACGTCACAATATCCGGTTCGGCCCATTGTTCCAAATGAAATGAAGTGGATGCTTGTATATGGGTTTACATTGGCCGTGATATTTTAATGAATGACACGTATCTGCCTCAGGTTGAGATACGTGTCATTGTTTGTGTAGAGTTGTTAATTGCCGGTGTTAAGGAGTGGGTAGCCGCTTAGGTACACCCAGTCATCATTTTTAGCGGGAATGTGACATGCGGTGCATTCAGCTTTGTAGCTTTTCGTTACCGTTTTATTCGGTTGATCTGAATTGAAAAGAGCCCAGCCCCATCCATCTCCCCAGAGTGGGTTGGAAGTAAAGCGCCCTTTTGTATCTTTAATCATAATGAACCAGCCTTGTACTTCGCTGCCTCGACTGACAGTACCGGTCGTCATTTCAGCAGTTTCGCCTTTGAATAATTCTTTCATCAGGACCGCGCCATCAGGAAATTTTCCATGCTCGCGGTAATACTCTACAACACCGGGTTGTGTATAAACATTATGCAATGCCTCTGCGCCAGGTTTGGCAGATTCCTTGTTATCTTCCACCTTTTTATTGGCGACGGACCAGGCACCGAGGAATACCCACTTGGTACGAAAATCCTTGGGTAATGAAATATTGCCCTGATCATCGACCAGTTCATCGTATGTTGTAGCAAATGCCGAGTCATCTGCAACGACATTAAGACTAAAAATCAGTAGCAGAAATGATAGTGAAATCCTCATAATATTTTCCTTTGGTGTCAAAGTGCGTGAATAAAATAGTGGATTAAAATTTAGCAGGGCAGGGTTACATTTCCCAATAACTATTTGAGTGAAAGCCATAGTTATTGGTTATCGTTGAATAGAGAAGGAAGATTTCAGTGATATAATACGCGATCTTATAGATGAGTATGCATGGTAAATTAAACAATAAATGGATTTTAATCAAATACGGTACTTTTTGGCGCTTGCAAACACATTAAATTTTACGCGTGCCGCAGAACAATGCCATGTTACTCAACCTGCGCTCACGCAGGCAATTAAGAGAATGGAAGATGAACTTGGCGGCGAGCTGATTCGTCGAGACGGGAAATTTACCGAGCTGACTGATCTGGGCAAATCGTTGCGCCATCATTTCGAGCAGATTGATCGCACCAGACACCTAGTTCAGGTGACGGCAAAAGCTGTCAACGCTGGTGAAATAGCTGAGCTTAATATAGGCATCATGTGCACGATAGGGCCACGCATTCTTGCGGGTATGCTGGATGCTTTTCAGGTGCAGCATCCTATGATTTCATTGGTACTGCATGATGTCACTTTGTCTGGTATTCCTGAGTTACTTCTATCAGGAGCCGTCGATGGTGTTTTTTGCGCGCGACATAACACCGTAAATAATGATGTTGAGTATATGCACCTGTTTGAAGAGCCTATGGTGGTCGCATTTCCTCGCGGCCACGAATTATCACAACTGGATGCAGTGCCTTTGCATGTAATTTCGGAACATCACTATGTGGAACGGTTATATTGTGAGTTCCGTGATGAGTTTATGGATTATTTCAAAGAACAGGGGCTGGACTTGAATGTTGTATTCAGCAGCCAGCGTGAAGACTGGATCCAGAGTCTGGTTAGAGATGGGGTGGGTGTCAGTACAATCCCGAAGTATTCACTTTTGAGTCCGGAGCTTGATTACAGGGAGATTGTAGACCCTTGCCTGAAACGTAATGTGGAGTTTGCCTTTGTTGAGCAGAAAAACTCATCACCTGCTCTGAAGATGCTGATGGAGCATGTGAGAAAGTATAACTGGCCAGGTTAAGCTGCATCGCTGAAATTTATATGATGTTGTCCATATGCAATCTTTGCTGCAATAACTTTGTATTAACAGCCAGTGAATCGATGGCGTCGAATTAGTCCTGAACAGGATGGTTCAGATAATTGAATAAATTGCGTGGCAGACGTACCTAATAAAAAAGCCCGCTGATAACAGCAGGCTTTTTTGGTCTTCTGTTGGTTGCCTAACGTTTAGGGCACAGTGCTAAAGTTGTTGAATACATAGGCAGCAATAGCATCTGCACATGTCTGGTCACATACTACTGCTGGATCTTCACCAGAACCAATACCTATTAGTGCCGTGAAGCCGCTGCTGAGTGTTGAAACAGGCATGTTGGTTAGTGTGTAATCCCTGAATGCTGTCTGGCTATCACATCTTGCGCCGCAGCTTCCGGGGGCAATAGGTGTGCTTGTGAGCAAGTCGCCAAATACTGCCTGACCTGCGTCGTTACCAAGACCGGCGGAGCCATGGCATGTTTCACAACTCTCAGTGACAGTGCCATCATTCATGTTGAATACCTGACGGTAAAGCTGCTGACCAATTTCCAGCTGACTTAGATCATCATCTGTATTGGTTACAGTGACGTCTGCAACATCATTTGCCGTTAATGCATCATAGCCTGCGTCCAGGCTTGACGGGTCACCGGTAACGATAGTGTATTGAACATCGTTATCATCGAGCGCATCATCTTGTCCTGTAACGGTGACTGTTTGCTGAATGTTCCAGTTAGCCGTGGTAAATGTTAATAATGCTGGTGCGACAGTTCCTTCAGCAGTATTGCTGCTTGAAAGTGGAACAGTGACATCTGCGCTGGGCATTGATTGCAAGACCACGGTGAAAGTAGCTGACGCACCTGCTTCTGTGGTGATTAAACCATTGACAGGTGCTACGGTAATTCCAGCAGGTGGAGGTATTTCATTGTCATTGTTTACTACGGAAACATCGGATGCGTCGCGCAGATTATATTCAGGATCAGCGCTGACTGCAGGATTGGTAGTAATCATGTAGTTTACAGCGCCGTCCAGGTTGACATCATCCACGCCGGTAATGGTCACAGTCTGAGGGATATTATAATTCAGGCTGGTAAAGGTCAGCGAGGCTGGAGCAACAGTGCCCTCATTGGTGTTTGAGCTTTCAAGACCAATAGTGACATCATCCGTTGGCATAGAGTCCAGTGAAACCTGGAATGTAGCGGTGAGTCCGCCTTCATCTGTAATTAAACCATTAATAGGTGTCACTGTAATGCCTGCAACGGCAGCAACATCATTGTCATTGTTAGTCACAGTTACGTCAGCAATACTTCGGTTTGAATAATCCGGGTCAGCGCTGACAGCAGGGCCCATCATAATTGAATAAGTAACATTACCATCGACATTCCCGTCATCCACACCGGTAACAATAATCGATTTATTGATATTCCAGTCTGCACTTGTGAAGGTTAGTGAGGGAAGACTGACTGTGCCTTCGTTTGTATTGCTGCTGACTACATTGATTGTGACATCAAATGCTGGTTCAGAATCTAGTCGCAGCATGATTGTAGTAGTGGCACCAGACTCATCTGTTGTTGGATTGGCTGATGCGGTAACACTGATTCCGGGTGTTGGTGCAGCGGGTGTATTCGGGATAATCCATTGCTCCATCATGTATTCTGCAATATCGTAGGCACACGATCCAGCAGACAAGTCTGGGCAGGCACCAACATTACCCTGAGGCATTGTACTGGCGATTACTGATGCCAGAGATGCGACATCTGTACATGAAGCACAGCCAAATGGGTCGGGTGCAGCAACATTGATTGGTTGTGGTGCTGTTCCACCGCTGCCATCAGCGCCATGGCAGCCAACGCAACCAAGGGCAGTTTCACGATAAAAGTTTGCACCACTTATTACATTAGGGTTACTTGAAGTAACGGTAGGGGTTATGTTCGCAGCAGAACCACCAGTGCTACCTCCGGATGATTGTCCTCCGCAGGCATATAATGACGCTAGAGTCACTAACGATAATATTGAAACTCGAATTGCATGCAACATTTTTTAACCCCTCATGGTTTTACGCTGTTACCGCGAGAAAACTTTTTATTTGTCTATGCACCGGAATAATTTTGGAATTAATAACAGATGCACAGTTAATTCAATTGTGTGACGCATTCTTGGTAATTTCAGTGTGTGAAAACCAGAGAGGCCGACAATTGGTACTTTTCTCCCTATCAGTGGTTATGTGTGAATGACTAGAAGTTATTGGCAGGGCGATAAAATATGCTCGTCGAGCAGAATCCTGTGAATTTGCATTGATCTTGATTGATCAATGCACTGGATATGCGAGAAATACTGAAGTGATGGAAAGATTAAATGGCGTAAAAAGCGAATGCTGTTTACGCAGATTCCGAGTACATATGCGTTTCTTTCATGACTTCGACGTAAGCTTGTGCGCTCTGCGCAAATTCAAGAAATTCATGTTTGCTCATGGCAGCATATAATTTCCAGAATGGTTCCTTGCAGAAGCCTATGTGCAGCCCTCCCATATTCTGGCATTCGCAAAATGAGATAATGAGCTGATTGTGTAAATAGTGTGGGCGAGTATTCATGTTGCACTTTGGACATAATGTGCAAATTCCTCTGCTGGCGATATTGTTTGTATGCATGAGTATATTGATAATAGTTTAAATCAGATGGATTATTCGTCAGGATTGTTACCGAAATATTAATAAAGCGTTATTTATTTGGCTGATGATAAAAGGCCGTGTTTTTCAGATGTACAGGGTGATATTTCTTGACCTGGTACTCATTTCAGGAGTTACACTTAGCGCTAACATATTTATGTAATAAATATTGTATGTACTACCAAGGAAGAAAAACTGAATGGGGGAAGGCAATATGAAAGATATGGTCATAGATGCATGTAAGTGGTACGTAGATGAAAGCTCTGAAGAAAATGTCAAGAAAAAAGCTGCAGAGGAGTTTTCAAATCGATATAAGCCTTTGTTACACTTTTTTAAAGAAACAGGCCTGGTTCGTGAAGATAAAACCAATGAAAGAAACTGGTTGGACTTCGAATTAAAGATGTCTGACTTTACTGATGAAGGGCTTGAATTATTGATGCTGTGTCACGATAAATGGCTGGATGCCATTTCACGTGGCTCTAATCCTGGGAACATAACGCTATGGCAGCGACAGTTAATCAGGCTAAGAGAAGAAGATCCTATGCTGCTGCATTAATGAAAACATATTAATACCAGAAATACAGGAATATCTCGTATAGCACGAGAGCAGAATAAATTATCAAGGCAAATGTTAATAAAATATCAACTCTGAATTTGTTGAACAGCTTTGTATGGTAATGGGCAACGAGAACCAGTATGCATGTTGAGGTTAACGCAAGTTTGGTATAAACAAATGCATGGATGCTATGGCTTAGCAGGTAATTCATAAACGGATTTACTTCGACTGCACCATTGTTTAATAATGTCATTGTCATTGCGGCATCTGCGACAGATAGCAATAGTATTGCCAGTGCGGTAATAATCAACTTGGTGTCATACCAGTCTGTATGGTAGTGAGTATAGCAGTCAGATCTGCGCTGTTCTCTGCGCTGACACTTCACACATCCTAAAAAAAATCCTGTAAAGGTAGGGTTTCTGCGTTCGCTATCTTCGCGGCGTTCCAGGTCTGATTGTCCGCTATTAATTATACTCACGATGTTCGGTAGGGTAAGTGTTGGTGTGAACATACTATCCCACAGCTGAGATTAAAATTCCTTACTGTTAGCTTGAGCTGTTTCACAGTAATCGCTTTTACATGTGTGCGAACAGTTAAAAAAGAGAGCGCTATTCACCAGGCGTGAGGGTGTTTGGGTCGCTATTCTGATTTAAGGCTGATGGCCTGAAAATTTACTCATACTGGCGATGAATTCGGCCTGATACACCACACAGTAATTCATAGCTGATGGTGTTGGCTGCACAGGCTATCTCGGTGACGGGAATATCATCTCCCCAGAGTTCTACATCATCACCCAGGTTGGCATCGATGTGACTAAGGTCGATCGTAATCATATCCATTGATACGCGCCCAATGACCGGAGCAAGATTCCCATTCAGACTAACATTAACTGGTTTGGTTATTGTCCTTGGGTAGCCATCAGCATAGCCTATAGCAACAACGCCTACACGCATTTCACGTGGGCATGTGTAACTGCTGCCATAACCGATTTTATCACCCTGTTTGCACAGTTTGGTGGAAATTAAAGGTGCACGCAGGGACATAACGGGCTTAAGTTCACTTGTGTCTGGTTGAGTTTTTTCTGCATGAAAGGGCGAGACGCCGTAAAGGGCTAAACCTGACCGTACCCACTCATAAAGTGAATTTGAATAGGCGAGTGTGGCAGCCGAATTGGCAGCACTTCTTTCACAGTCGGGAAAATTTCTTGTGGTGTTATCAAAAGACTTTAACTGCTGTTGTGTGAAATCGTTATCCAGCAGGTCAGCATTTGCAAAATGTGTCATTAAGCGAATTTTTGAGATTGATTTTATTTGCTTAAGTTGCTGGTAAGCATAACGTGTATCTTCTGGTCTGAAGCCAAGTCTTCCCATGCCGGTATCGATCTTCAGCCACACCTGAATTGATTGATTATGCACGTAATTCTGAAGCAGTTTAATCTGGTGATTATTGTGAATGACGGCTTGCACATTGGAATCAATAATCATTTTTAATTCCGCTTCATTCAAAAAGCCCTGTAAGCAGATAATAGGGTGCAGTATTCTTGCGGCACGCAACTCGACGGCTTCTCGCGCACACGATACGGCAAAAGCGTCGCTCTTTGTAAGTGCCTGCGCTGCTTGTGCCAGACCATGACCATAAGCATCTGCTTTTACTACAGAGATGATTTTCGAGCTGGAAGCAAATGTTCTTAGGATGTTCAGGTTGTGTTCGAGATGTTCCAGTCTTATTAAGGCGTATGCCGAACGTCTCATGAATACTTCTCGTTACTGTACATCTCTGGGATAAAGTTTTCGAAACGTGTGTACTGACCGAGGAATGTCAGTCGGGTTTTAAAAATTGGGCCATTACGCTGTTTGGCGACAATGATCTCGGCAGTGCCTTTGTCAGGAGAATCTTCGTTATAGACTTCATCGCGATAGATAAACACAATTAGATCTGCATCCTGTTCAATAGCGCCTGATTCGCGCAGATCTGACATGACAGGTCGTTTGTCAGTTCTCTGCTCAAGACTACGATTGAGCTGTGACAAGGCGATCACTGGTACTTCCAATTCTTTTGCCAGTGCCTTTAATGAGCGTGAAATTTCAGAAACATCATTGGTGCGATTTTCGCCACTATCTGTGACTTGCATTAATTGCAGATAATCGATGACGATTAAAGATAATCCGTGTTCGCGTTTTAAGCGACGTGCTCGAGCGCGAATCTCAGTTGGACTCAATGCAGCACTATCGTCAATAAATAACTTTGACTCAGATAACATTGACACTGCACTGGTGAGTCTGGGCCAATCTTCATCTGTTAATTTTCCTGTTCGGATATTCTGCTGATTAATGCGCCCTATGGAAGAGAGCATGCGCATCGTTAACTGGTGGCTAGGCATCTCCATGCTAAAGATGGCCACGGTCTCCTGCTTTTGTATTACGGCATATTCAGCCATATTCATGGCCAGGCTGGTTTTTCCCATAGAAGGTCTGCCAGCAACAATCACCAGATCGCCTTTTTGCAGACCCGAAGTATTTTCGTCAAACTGGTCAAACCCGGTTGCAATACCGGTAATTGTTTCGCCACGCTCAAATAATTCATCGATGCGTTCTACGGTGGTTTTAAGCAATTCTTTCATGCCTTTGAAACCACCAATACCTTTTGTGCCGTGATCTCCAATTTCAAAAATCTTCTTTTCAGCAATATCCAGAAGTTCGCGACTATTCATGCCTTGCGGTTGATAGGCTGTGCCCGCGATATTGGTGCCAGTCGTGGCTAGCTGGCGCAGGATGGATTTTTCCCGAACAATCCCTGCGTAGGCAGAGATGTTTGCCGCAGTGGGTGTTTCTTTGGCAAGTGTTGCCATGTAAGCCGTGATATTCTGGCTGTTTACGCCAGAAGCATCTTCGGAATGTTTGATTTTGTCCGCTAAAGTGACAACATCAAATGGCTGGTTGTTATAGGCAAGATCGGCAATCGCGCGAAAAATAATGCGATGGTCAAAAAGGTGAAAGTCTTTCTCGTTGATTGTGTCGGCAATCTGGTCCCAGGTGCCGTTCTCAAGCATTAAGCCTCCTAGTACCGCTTGTTCTGCTTCAAGCGAGTAAGGAGGCGTGCGTAATGATTCTGCATTGGGTGCAGAGTAATCGGCGCTGGAAATTGTGTCTGCCATACGAGTTGTCTGGACTTTTGTGGCTAGTCTTCCGCGATGATTTTAATCGTTACTGTTGCATCGACATCTGAGTGTAAGTGCAATTCTATCTGGTATTCACCAATGTTATGAAAAGCGCCATCTGGCATGCGAATTTCGCGTTTTTCTACTTCGTGGCCCTGGGCATTCAATGCTGCAAGAACTTCAATGTTATTGACTGAGCCAAATAATTTTCCGTCGCTTGCCTCTTTCGCGGCTATTGTAATAACTGCACCGTCCAATTTGGCTTTGCGTTCTTCGGCAGCAGCAAGTGTGGCTGCCGCTTCTGCTTCAAGCTCAGCTCTGCGCGCTTCGAATTCAGCAATATTGGCAGGTGTAGCAAATTTGGCTTTGCCTTGCGGGATGAGGTAATTACGGGCAAAACCGGAACGTACGTTAACTTTGTCGCCAAGAGCGCCCAGATTTTCTACTTTTGATAATAAAATAACTTCCATTGCTTTTCCTTCAGATATCGATATGTTTATAAAATTACTTAACGCGTTCGCGTATTTTGAAAAATGTTTCGGATATGCCCAGCAGTATAATGACGAGAATCGCCTGCGGAACAAAGATCACCAATATATAGGCGATTATTAACCATAGTCTGCCTTTTGTCATGGTACCAGTAGTGGTATGGATAACTGCCATTCCCTGTAAAAAGAACAGGATAGACAGTATTCCACAAAGCTGTGCAGCATAGGAGGATTGTGCTAAAACTGCCCATATGCCTACTGAAACTGTCAATATAGCCAGTACTTTCCCAAGGCGCATCTGCTTGAAATCACTTTCAAACTGCGGGCTGTCATCAACAATACATTTTAGTTTATAGCCAAACAGCAAAATACTGCTGTGTACCAGCACAATTGAAGCAATTAGCAAGCCTGTCATGAACTTGGCTGTCTGGTTAATTAGCAAAGCGCTTTGTTCGGCATTATACCCACCTGTCTCGAGCACCGGGACTAAAATGGTACTTAGTGATTTCTGCCAAAACTGTTCGCTTCCAGGAAATAGTGCGCTTACGATGACGAATGCAAGTGCGCCAAGCAGTGCGGCTGCCTGTAGAGATAATGGTAAAGAGCGTGTCGAGTAAAAAATAACAGCAAGAATAAAGCTGGGCACTAACTGGGCTGCGGCTGTTGCTGCTCCGAGGGGTGCATGACCAATAAAAACGCTACTAACAAGCGCCAGTGCGATAATACAGGCAAGAATGATTGAAATGCTGTTTTTAGGGCCAGCATGCAAGGTGATTAATACAATGCCTGCGCCACTAATGATGGCGCTTAATGGAAAGATTAGCGCGAAAAGCAGGAAACCAAATACGACAGTGAATGCGGGAAACTTTCCCGAAAGCGTAAAGCTGGCAAAGTTCTTCATCATGGCGAACAACCCAAGGTTGTTTGAGCTGAGATTTCGGCGCCGCTAAACCTGGGTTTTGGGCGCCGAATTCTTAGTGTGCGTCGCTGTAAGGCAGTAAAGCGAGGTAACGAGCGCGCTTGATTGCAGTCGTTAACTGGCGTTGATAGCGTGCTTTAGTGCCAGTGATTCTACTTGGAACGATTTTGCCGGTTTCGGTGACAAAATCTTTAAGCAGATCGATATCTTTATAATCGATTTGCTTGATGCCTTCTTCAGTAAAGCGGCAATATCTTCTTCTGCGGAAATATTTAGACATAACTTATTCCTCTTCAGCTGCTTCAACAGCAGCTTCTTCTGATGGTGTAGGTGCAGGCTTTTCAGTGGCTGGCTCGCTTGATTCGGCAGCAGGTTTTTCTTCTGTTCGAGGTGGCCGTGTTTCACGAGTGTCACGCTCACGCTCTTTTTCAAGCGACTTCATCATAGGGGAAGGTTCTGTGACGGCAGCTTTACAGCTTAATACCATATGGCGAAGTACTGCATCGTTAAAGCGGAACGCACTGACCAGCTCGTCAAGAACCTCTTGACTGGTCTCAATATTCATAAGTACGTAATGGGCTTTAAGAATTTTATTGATTGGGTAGGCAAGGATTCTGCGCCCCCAGTCTTCCAGACGATGAACTTTGCCATCACCATTTTCAATCATGGTTTTGTAGCGATCGACCATGGCGGATACCTGGTCGCTCTGGTCTGGATGGACCAGAAATACTATTTCGTAATGTCTCATTGTGGCTCCTTAAGGTCAGTGTCCTCCCGTGGACATGGACGGTGAGGAAAGGTAGCTGAAAAATAAAGATGCGAAGTGTACGTGAGTGCGTGGGAACATTCAATTGCTGCGTTGACGTACAGCTTCATAGAGAAAAATGCCGGTGGCAACCGAGACATTCAGGCTTTCTACGCCGCCCAGCATGGGTAGTGAATACAGTTGATCGCAGCGTTCCTGGGTGAGACGCCTTAACCCCTGGCCTTCAGCGCCCATGACGATGGCTGTCGCCTGACTAAGGTTGGATTGGTAGATCGAGTTTGTCGCCTCGCCAGCAGCACCATAGACCCATACGCCTGATTTTTTTATCGCGTCAATAAACCTTGCTAAATTAGTGGTTTTAGTGATTTTAAGTCGTAAAGTGGCGCCTGAAGCTATTTTGTGAACGGTAGGCGACAGTGGCGCTGAGTTCCGCTGTGGGACAACGACAGCATCAACACCTGCGGCATCGGCAGTTCTTAAACAGGCACCAAAATTATGCGGATCACTGACTTCATCCAAAATTAAAATAAGTGGCGCAGTCGAAGCGCTGGCAATCTGGTCAACTAGTTCCTGCTCATCGACCATTGGAGTGGGTGAACAGCTGGCAGCAATGCCTTGATGTTGCGTCCCTTCGCACAGCTGGTCGAGCTTTGCCCGTTGCACTTGCTGCACGGATATTCCAAGTTTTTGGGCGTGTCCAACCAGTTGTTCAATACGAGCGTTATTTTTATTTTGTTCCAGCCAGATTGATTGTGCGCGGTGAGGCTGCCAGCGTAATAGCGAACTAACCGTGTGTATTCCCGGAAGAATTTCTTTTTTGCTCATTATGCAGATAACTTGCGCTATTATTTTTTACGCTTGGATTTTTTAGGGCGCTTGCGCTTGTTAGGATTCCTGTTCTGTTCTAGTACAAAATCAATTTTACGTTCATCAATATCCACGCGGGTAACGACAATTTCGACCGTATCTCCCAGTCGATACACATTATGTGTAAGTTCACCCTCCAGTGTCATCCTGGTGGGATCGTATTGATAGTAGTCATCCGAGAGCGTGCTGATATGTACTAATCCTTCTACGTAAACATCTATTAATTCAACAAACAATCCAAAGGAGGTTACACCCGTAATAGCGCCAGTAAATATTCCGCCTACTTTGTCTTGCATGAATTCACACTTCAATGTGGCTTCAGCATCGCGTGTTGCATCATCGGCTCTGCGTTCAGCCATCGAACAGTGTTCGCCTTGCAATACCAGGTCATTATGACTGTACATGAAGGTGTTGACTTTCTTTTTGTCTGCCAGGTGACTAATGGCGCGATGCACGATTAAATCAGGGTAACGGCGAATTGGTGAAGTGAAATGTGCATAATATGGATGCGCCAAACCAAAATGTCCTGCGTTATCAGGGCTATATACAGCCTGTGACAGCGAACGTAGTAGCATGGTTTCAATCCACCTGTCTTCTTCACGCTGGTTCACTTGATCAATCAGATTTGCGTAATGTTTTGGTTCCGGTTTGTCACCGCCAGGCAAATTCAGTCCCAAAGTTTTTAGAAGTTGGCGCAGTTCTTTTAATTTGGTTTCGGTAGGACCTTCGTGAATACGATACAGACCCGGGATTTTATGTTTAGTCAGATATTTGGCAGCAGCCACATTGGCTGCAATCATGCATTCTTCAATAATACGGTGTGCATCGTTTCTTTCGTAAGGATAAATACGGACAATTTTTTTGTCCGGGCCAAATTCGATTTTTGTTTCTGTGGAATGAAAGTCAATTGCGCCACGCTGTTCTCTATATCTGGCCATTGTCAGGAATAGTCGATATAGCTCATCAAGGTGTGGACATGTATCGCCAATAATTTTGCGGGCTTTAACTTTCTTCTCTACGACAGCATCTGCCACCTGTGTGTATGTCAGGCGTGCATGCGATTCGATAACGGCTTTGTAGAATTTGTAACTCTGCATGTCGCCATCTGAAGAGATATTCATTTCGCACACCAGAGTAAGGCGAGGAATTTGCGGGTTAATCGAGCATAATCCATTAGACAGGTTTTCTGGCAGCATAGGAATCACCTGCCCGGGAAAATACACAGATGTTCCACGCCATTGAGCTTCTTTATCTAATTCGCAACCTGGTTGCACATAAAAAGAAACATCAGCAATAGCGACATATAACTTCCAGCCGCCATCACGCTTTTCGCAGTAAACAGCATCGTCAAAATCTTTTGCATCTTCACCATCAATGGTAACAAAAGGAATTGTGCGAAGGTCTTTTCTTTTAGGTAACTCGTCAATGATTGACTGTTCGGAAAAAGAATCTGCTTCATCGATCACTTCTTTGGAGAAAATGTTGGGAAGTGCATGCACGCGAATAGCAATATCTATTTCCATACCTGGTGCCATATGCTCGCCTAGCACCTCGAATATTTCGCCAATAGGTTGTTTTCTTTTGGTTGGTTGCTCAATGATTTTCGCGATAACAATCTGTCCGTGAATAGCGCCATTCTTGTTGTCAGGTGCAATGAAAATATCCTGATGTAGACGTTTATTGTCGGGTATAACAAACCCGATGCCCTGTTCTTCGCGATAGCGACCGACAATTTGCTCATTAGCACGTTCAAGGACTTCTACTAAATGACCTTCCTGGCGACCGTCTCTTTTTGTGTGAGTAATCTGTACGACAGCGCGATCACCATGTAATGCGGCACGCATTTCTCTGGGTGATAGAAATATATCGGACTTGCTATGCTCATCCGGCTTTAAAAATCCAAAGCCATCGGGATGACCAATAATGCGTCCCCGTACAAGATCAGCGCGCCCTACAGGAAGGTAAGAGCCTTGTCGGTTACGAACCAGTTGACCGTCTCGCTGCATCGCGCGAAGCCGTCGTTCCAGTGATTCGAGATCGCGTTCACTCGTCAGGCCGAGCGATTTCTTTAGTTGGGTAAAGGTGGCCGGGCCTTCGTTTTTATCGATGAGCTCGAGTATGAATTCACGGCTGGCAATCGGGTGAGCATATTTTTTTGCTTCTCGATCAGCGTGTGGGTCTTGAGATTTTTTAGTTTTTTTGGACTTGGGCATTTGAGGTGGGTATTGTGAATGAATGTTTCCTGATCATTCAGCAATACTACCGGTTTTGAGTGAATAAACGTATAACTAAATTGAAATCAGTATGCAAGCAGGATATTTTCTCGAAATATTCTTGAGTATGTCGCTAGGGGACGAGTATAAATTGCTTGCCATCTTTTAAATGCAGTTTGCCATCAATGAATACAGCTCTATCTTTGTCTGTATCTGGCAATTTGCGAAATTTTGCCATTGCTCCGCTCGGGTCTCTTTGATGCTGATTGTCACTCGTGATGGGTCTTCTGTGGCTAATGAATGCATCCGTATAGCCTGCTTGCCTGAGTTGCGTTAATAATTCTTCTGCACTCAGTTTGTTGTCAAACTGACCAACACTGACGCGAGTTACCTGTCCATTCTCTGAAACATTTACAGTGCCATATCTTTCTACAGACTCAACGAAGTCTTTCGGGAGATGCTTGTATGCAGCTACCTGAACGGTAAACAGCCCGCTATTTTGATCTGACCCTGTGGCACTGGCAATAAAGGTGAATAGTGTGAGGGTGATAATTTTTTTCAACATTTTGTCAATGTCAGTAATAGAGATGACAGGTGTACTGTCGTTAATTCAGCTTAATCGGATTTGACTGCATTTGATGTAATAGTGAACCAGTAATTTGCTTCTGCATGTTAACAATTTTCTGCTGTCGCGTACTTTCAACTATTAACGCTATACATAAAATCTGACAGTCCCTGTAAATTACCATTTATTACATATGGTTAATAATGGCGTGGACGGAGCGTTTAAATGTGATTATGTTTGTATAAATGCTGAACAAAAGAGTGCCTGCTTCTGATTTCGTTAACAGAATCACATTCAGGAAGGATTTGCTGAGTACTATTGAGGCTATGAACAACGAAGCGTCAGTAGTTTATGAAAATAAAAGCAGAATTCAAGATAAGAAATAATGCTAGTCGGCGTGCTAATGCCAAGCATGTGCGCTTTCCCATGAAAGCTGACGGTGGAGAAGTCGTGTTGCGAGAACGCCGCGTTAATCCGGACCGTAGACATCCTGGGCTTGAAACGCAAGAACTTAAAGTCTCGCCGGAAGAGTTTGAGCAATTATTCCAGACTTACAGCAAACACTGAAATAATCTGTCAATTTCTTTTTGTAGTAAAAGGAAGGGTCAGCATTCCATACAGGCGGTTCCATTGTTTTTCAGTGAATCTGCCGCCTAAGCCAAGATTGAATGCCTGTTCAATGGGGCGCATCGTGTAAGACCTGAAAAGCCTGTCCCACACAGAAAACACACTCGAATAATTAGAATCAGTTTCGTGCGAAATGTCAGAGTGATGCAATCTATGCATATGAGGTGTCACTGTTATTACGCGTAATATTTTGTCAGCACTTTCGCTTAACTTGATATTGCTGTGATGAAACAGAATGATAGGCAGCAGTAAAACCTCGTAGGCAAGTAGATGATCCAGCTGCAGGCCGAGCAGAGGAATAATACTGATGCGTATAAAGTTGGAATAAATAATTTCTATTGGGTGAAAGCGAAGTCCGGTACTTGTGTCCATGTCTTTGTCTGCATGATGAACCTGATGAAACTTCCACAGAAAATCAATTTGATGATTGAGCCGGTGCCATATGTACTGCCATAAATCGATGAGCACAATTGCCAACAAGAGCGAATAGGGGGCGGAAAGATTAATCTGGTTGAGTACGCCAATCTGATTTTCCCATGTCCAGTCACATACATGCTTAATAACAACAACAAAGAACAGCGTGGAAATCAGGGCATTAATGCTGGCAAATACTAAATTGCGCAGTGAGTGCGACAGGTGTTGTCGTCTCTTTTTAAAATAGGGCGCGTAATGTTCAAGAGTGTAGAGTGTCAGATACACTACAGCGATAATTAGCAGCTTTAAAGTCTCGTTATTTGTATATCCTTCTGGCATGGCCAACTCTTGTGGGTGGTTGTAGAGCAGTATAAAGGATGTTGTTAATATGGGCGTATATATTTGATGAGGATAGCGCAGGCGTGACAGAGTTTTCGATACGTGATGGTCAATTATCGGATTGCCATGTTCTGGCACGGCTAATAAACGAGTCTTCCAAGGGGGCTGCCGATTATTTGTTTAATCAAAAAGATAACCATGGAAAGAATGCAGAGGAAATGGTGAGTGAGTTATTGGCGCGAGAAGTACATTATTCTTATGCCAATAGTATCGTCGTACAATTCGAGGGCAATGTGGTTGGAATGGCTTTGAGCTTTCCGTCTAGTGGGCTTATGTTAAGTGAGCAGATCAAGCAACATTACTCGGAGAGGCAATTTCAGTATGTTAAATACTTTGCCGAGAATACTATAGCGGATAGCTGGCACCTGGATGCTATCTGTATTGATGCTGAATACCGCGGAAACGGGATTGGCAGGGACTTGCTGCAGAAGGTCAAGCAACAGGCCAGTTATTATAAATATCCAGAGCTAGAAGTTTTTGTTTTTGCAAATAACACGGGTGCGATTCGATTTTACCAGCGCCATGGTTTTGCGGAGTGTAAAGAAATTGATGTCAGCGGTCATGAGTTTCTGAATGACAAAAGTCCTTTACTGCTTATGCGCTGTCAATTACCCGGTTACGATTAAAAAATATTTAACCGGATAATATTTTCACTGCGTTCTGGACCGGTAGAAATAATATCAATAGGCGTATCCAGTAGTTCTTCTACTTTTTTGATGTAGTTCTTTGCATTTTCCGGTAACTGGTCAAACTCTGTTGCACCTACAGTTGAGCTTTTCCAGCCAGGCATGGTGATGTAATTGGGTGTGCAGTTTTCTATATTCTCAGCATTCAGTGGTAGCGATTCTACTGTTTCTCCTTTTGACTGGTAAGAAACACATATACGCAGCTCGTCCAGAGTATCTAGCACGTCCAGCTTGGTGAAACAGATGCCGGTAACGCCGTTTATATACATGGCGCGTTTAAGTGCAATCGCATCAAGCCATCCACAACGGCGTTGTCTGCCGGTGGTGGCACCAAATTCATGTCCACGTGTGCCCAGCTCTTCACCGACAGCATCGAATAATTCTGTTGGGAAAGGTCCGCCACCTACACGTGTGGTATAGGCTTTTACAATACCAAGGACATAATCTATGGAAGCGGGTGCTACACCACTGCCAGAACAAACACCGCCAGCAGTAGTGTTTGAGGATGTCACGTAAGGGTAGGTGCCATGATCTATGTCCAGTAGTGTTCCCTGTGCGCCTTCAAACAGGATTTTTTTGTTTTGTTTTTGCAGAATATTCAAGCGCGCACTGACGTCGCTGATCATTGGTGTGATTTGTTCTGACCATGCATGAAGTTGATCTGAGAGTTTCTTGATATCGCAGGTATCATGCTTGTAATAGTTTTTCAGCACAAAGTTATGGTAATCAAGAATGCCTTCCAGTTTGGACAGGGTGTTATCCATATTCATGAAATCGCCGACACGTAATCCTCTGCGCGCAATTTTATCTTCATAGGCGGGTCCAATACCGCGACCTGTCGTACCGATAGCGGATTTGCCACGGGCTTTTTCGCGAGCCTGATCTAGCAGAATGTGATACGGAAGTATTAATGGGCAACCATCGGAGAGAAATAATCTTGAGCGAGCCTCAACGCCACGCTGATCCAGCATTCCCAGTTCTTCGAATAACGCTTCTGGTGAAAGGACAACACCATTGCCGATATAGCATTCAACATTGTCACGGAGAATGCCTGACGGTATTAAATGCAATACTGTTGTTTCTTCGCCAACAACGATAGTGTGGCCAGCATTATGCCCACCCTGGAAGCGCACCACGGCATCGGCTTGCGCCGTAAGCATGTCTACAATTTTGCCTTTTCCCTCATCTCCCCATTGAGTTCCTAAAACAACTACATTCTTATTCATTTTAGATATCCTTGATCACCCATTTGTTATTGTCGTTTTGCAAGGCACGTCTGCAACCGGCCAGCGTAGCTTCGTTAGGATTGTCGCTTAAACCTCCAATGACTACTTCACCTTGTTTTCGTAACTCGGCGACTACCGCTACCAGGCTGGCATCATTTACATTCGGTGCATAAATTGCACTGGTATCTTTTGTTGTCTGGTGGCTGGATGCTGTGATTAAACGTCTTAAATCGGCACTAAATCCGGTTGCGGGTCTGGCACGCCCAAACGTTTCTCCTATATTGTCATAACGACCACCGCGCGCCAGTTCATCTCCGCTATTAGCGCAGAATGCCGTGAAAACTATACCCTGTTGATAATGATAGCCTCGTGACTCTGCAAGATCATAATGAATCTTGGTATTGCTCAGATATGGGATAAGAGTGTTGCTAAGATTTTCGATGTAATCAAGGCACTGTAATAAGTCTTTGCCACCTATTTTAAGTTGCTCGCGCGCCTGCTCCAGTATGCTGGAAGATCCATGCAGATTAACCAGGCTGAGGATGGCTGACTTGAATTCGCCAGAGCAATCAACGGATTCAAGCAGGGTTTTAATATCCGGCGTGGATTTGCGTTGCAGCATTGAGAATAGATCGGCTTCAACTTGCTGGTTTAAATTGGCAGATTTAACGAGCGCTTCGAATATACCTGTGTGGCCTATATCGAGCAGAATCTGGTTTATTCCACTGGCATGTAGTGTGGTTGTCATTAAAGAGACAATCTCCACGTCACTTGCAATGCCTGCGTGGCCATACAGTTCTGCGCCAATCTGTAGTGGACTTCGCGTGCCACCCGCTGTTTCCGGGCGGGTACGTAATACCGTGCCGCAATAGCATAGTCTGCTTGGGACTTCTGACTTCAGCATATGGGCATCTATACGCGCGACCTGAGGAGTCATGTCTGCGCGAACACCCATGGTGCGACCAGAAAGCTGGTCGGTCAGTTTGAATGTTTGTAAATTCAAGTCTTCGCACTCTCCGACCAGCAGTGAATCCAGAAATTCAATGAAAGGCGGTATGACTAACTGATAGCCCCAGGAAGCGAACAGATCGAGAGATTTTCTTCGGTATGACTCAAGAATAGCTGCATTTTCTGGCAGCACTTCTTCGATCCCTGCGGGTAATAACCAACGAGTGCGTGAAGACATGAAAATTTAATAGTATTAACTTTGACGAATAAGGGTTAAGAGTACCACGCCTGCCAGCATGCTCACCAATCCAAATATACGCAATGTGCGATCTGGCATGGTAGCAATATTTTCCCAAATCTTGCGCACTGTGCGTGGACTGGCAAAGGGGATAATTCCTTCCAGTACCAGCACCAGTGCACAGGCGGCTAGCAAATCAGTAGCCATGTGGGTATTTGGGAAATACTAATTGGGCTTGGATTGATTAAAGTAGCGGAAAAATTGAGAATCCGGCTCTAAGACGAGTATGTCGCTCTTGTTACTAAACGTCTGCTTGTACGCGGTCAGACTCTTGGTAAGAGTATAGAATTCCTGGTCTTTGCCATATGCTCTCGCATAGATATCTGCTGCTGTTGCATCACCTTCACCACGAAGTTGCTCTGATGTCTTGTAGGCATTTGCCAATGTGATTTGTCGCTCGCGGTCTGCAGCAGCACGAATCTTTTCAGCGGATTCCTGGCCGCGCGCTCTGAAGTCCTTGGCGACTCTGTCTCGGCCTGCACTCATACGTTGATAGACAGAATCACTGATGTCATCTGTGTAATCAATGCGGCTGATGCGAAGATCAACAATCTCAATGCCCAGGCCTTTAGTAGCATCGTTTGCTTTGATGACTAGCGCATTCATGATGTCTGCACGTTCTCCAGATACTGATTCTTTGATAGTCCGCTGGGCAAACTCGTCACGTAATTCATCTTTGGTAATCTGACTTAAACGACTATTTGCTCGTTCTTCTATTCCGCCGGTGGCAACAAAGTAATCCCGCACATTGTCTATACGCCACTTAACGAAGTAGTCTACATAGACATATTTTTTCTCGTTTGTGGGGAATAAATCAGGTTGTACATCAAGTGTTAAAATGCGCGAATCAAACATTTTGACATTGTTGACAACGGGTATTTTCCAGTGGAGTCCCGGTTTGATGTCCGCTTTTTTGATTTCACCAAACTTAAAGAGAATGGCGCGCTGGGTTTCATCAATTGTGTATGTGCATAAGCCAAAGACTACAACTGCCAATATGCTTAGTGTTATTAATGCTTTAGAAATCATTTATCTTACCTCTCTGCCGCGTACTGTGCGTCTTGGGTTAGTGTCCACGGTGTTGCCAGAAGGGTTTGGATTACCGAAGTTGACGGAACCTGAAGGTGCGCGGTTATTTTGCATCAGTTGATCCAGTGGCAGGTACATCAAATTATTACCACCTTCTACATCAACCATGATTTTTGTCGTATTTGAATAGACTGACTGGGTTGCTTCCAGATACAGGCGTTCGCGAGTGATATCTGGTGCCTTTCTGTACTCGGTAAGTAAAGCTTCAAATCGTTCGGCTTCACCTTCTGCTTTAGAGACAATGGCTTCTTTATAGGCGGTGGCTTCTTCTGTAATGCGCGCTGCCTCACCGCGTGACTGCGGTACGATTGTGTTGGCGTAAGCTTCAGCTTCCTCTATATATCTTTCAAGATCCTCGCGAGACTTGATGACATCATCAAACGCGTTCTGTACCTGTGCAGGTGGTTGTGTTTTTTCCAGGTTGAGAGTGGTGACTTCAATTCCTGCTTCGTAGCGATCCAGTATCTCCTGCATGAGTACTTTGGTGTTTGATGAAATTATCTCTAATCCTTCGTACAGAACAAAGTCTACTGTGCTTTTTCCAACTACTTCACGAATGGCGCTTTCCATTGCCTGCTTGACGGTGACTTCCGGGAAACGGAGGTTAAACAAATAGTTGGGTGCATCTTTTATTCTGAACTGGGCGGCAAGAATAATCTCAACGATATTTTCATCTTTAGTCAACATGGTAGTCTGGTGTCGAGAACTACGTATCTGTTGCATGTCTACCACGCGCACTTCCTCGATAGGGTAAGGCATGTGCCAGTGCAGGCCAGGATTGGTGAGTTCTTTGTATTTGCCAAATTGCAGAATCACACCTGTTTCACCGTCAGTGATGGTGTAAATGCCTGTGCCTGCCCATATGATGGCAGCCACGATTAGTGCAAATAATCCGACACCTGCAGTGCTGCCGCCTGATGGAATTTTGCCTGAGCCGCCGCCTTTGCCTCCAAAAATACCACCGAACTTGCGGCTGAGGTTTTGAAAAATCTCATCTAAATCAGGTGGGCCTTGATTATTAGAATTGCGATTCCAGGGGTCATCGTTTTTATTACCTGGGCTGTTCCAAGGCATGGAGTTCTCCGATATGAAAAAATTAATAGGTTAAGTGCTGTATTCTATTCACTCTGAGCCAAAAAATCAGCCTTATGTTGCGATGATTCTTTGTTCTCTGGCTTATACAGATAAGGTTTAAAGCGATCTTTCAGCGAATTGCTTAAAGATGCTTCAATTTCCCAAATCCCTTCAGGAATAAAGGTTTCATTGATCACAGCTTTATGATTATAGAGTAGTGTGCGTAATTCTGTCTTATCTAATGGTAAATGCAAAATGACATCAGTGTGTTTGCTCTCGAAGAACTGCAATAACGCCGAATCCAGTAAATTCATACCCTGGTTTTTTAATGCGGATACCCAAATCCGGTGGATTTGTTTGTTTTCTCCAATATCGACGTGAGGAATCTGTTGTGTCCGGTCAATTTTATTAAACACCAGTAACTGAGGGCATTCATCGGCGCCGATGTGTTTTAGCACCTGATTGACCTGCTCAATATGATCATTACGCAACTCATTGCTTGCATCTACTACATGTAATAATAAATCTGCTTCACAGGTTTCTTGCAGGGTTGCATGAAAAGCATCGACCAGATCATGTGGCAGGTTTTGAATAAAGCCTACCGTGTCTGCAAGTACCACATGCTGTGTTTTACTTAATTCGAGCTTGCGCAACGTAGGATCTAGTGTTGCGAATAGCTGGTCTGCCTGATAGACATTTGCAGAAGTGACCCTGTTAAACAGCGTTGATTTGCCGGCATTGGTATACCCAACCAGGGCCACCGTAGGGACAGCGTTCTTCTTGCGTGCCTGGCGTCCCTGTTCTCGTTGTTTACGTACTTTCTGTAAGCGTTTTTCTAAATGTTTTACGCGCTGTGCAAGTAAGCGTCTGTCAGTTTCCAGCTGGGTTTCACCCGGGCCTCTTAGACCTATTCCACCTTTTTGTCTTTCCAGGTGAGTCCATCCGCGTACGAGTCTTGTTGATATAAATTTAAGCTGTGCGAGTTCAACCTGCAGTTTGCCTTCATAGGAGCGAGCGCGCTGAGCGAAGATATCCAGAATCAGGCCGGTACGATCAAGCACTCGGCATTTACAGGCTTTCTCAATATTTCGTTCCTGACTGGGAGACAACTCGTAGTTAAATAACAGAAGTTCGATTTTTTCAGATTCTACCAGGGCGACGAGTTCATCGACTTTCCCGTGCCCAATCAGAAAACGTGATTCGGGCTTGGGGCGAGAATAGGTAATAACCTCGATTTCCTGCGCACCAGCCGAATGGGCTAGCAGGCGAAACTCTTCAGTATCTGAGGGATCCGGTGACTTGCCAAATTCAGGATGGATTAGTAACGCACGCTCACCAGATTTGGGACGTTCAAACATGCAGCGATATTCTCCACCACATTTGGGATGTTTTATTCTGCTTCGTCACCAAAAGGAATTTTCACCGATTTTGCCGGAACAATAGTTGAGATGGCATGTTTATACACCATTTGATTCACTGTATTTTTTAACACGATAACAAATTGATCAAATGAGTCGATCTGTCCTTGCAGTTTTATGCCATTTACCAGATAAATGGAGACTGCTACTTTTTCTTTTCGTAGCGCATTTAGGAAGGGTTCTTGTAATGTTTGCCCTTTTGACATGGTGTTTGCTCCTAACCTTAGTTATTCTTTTTATTAATAAAGTCGTGCTTGAGCACTGCTAAAAACTGTATTCACGTGATTAGTTTAGCAGTTAGTTCATTGTAATTGGTAAATTATTTGCCTGACTACATCGTTTGAACTGGCTGTATAAGGGTCTATCAGCGTTGTTTCGGGATAATGTCTCAACCAGGTTAATTGGCGCTTGGCGAGTTGACGAGTGGCGGCAACCGCCTGATCACACATTTGCTCCAGGGTGATTTCGTTTTCAAGGAAACTCCAAATCTGTCTGTAGCCAATACAGCGCATTGCCGGCATCTGTGCTGAAAGCCGCCATTGCTTGCGTAATTCAGTTAACTCTTCTACCACCCCATTTTGCAGCATTGTATCAAATCGACTCGCGATATTTTTATGCAGCAGGGCGCGGTCCTGTGGAAATAGTCCTGTACTGATAAATGAGATATCAGATCGGACAGCGTCCTTTGTGGCGTGGTATGACGATAGCTTGACGCCGGTTAATTCGAAGACCTCTAAAGCACGCTGTATTCTTTGTGCATCATTTTGATGGATTTTTGCAGCAGATTCCGGATCAACCTGTGCCAGCTTCTGGTGTAAAACGTGCCAGCCTTGCTGTTCGCCAAGCGCATTCATTTGCGCTCTTAACTGATCATCGGCAGTGGGCAGTACAGACAGGCCAAACTGTAATGCGCGAAAATACATAATCGTACCGCCGACCAGTAAAGGTATCCTGTTGCGGTCATGAATATCATCAATGAGCGCATTGGCGTCCTGGCAAAATTCGGCGACTGAATAGCTTTCATCCGGGTTTCTGATATTGATTAAATGATGAGGTGCAATCTGCAGTTCCTCGTCTGATGGTTTGGCTGTGCCAATATCCATGCCACGATAAATCATGGCGGAATCCACACTGATAATTTCACAGGCTGAGTTTTCAACCAGTGATATGGCCAAATCTGTTTTGCCGCTGGCAGTAGGACCCATTAAGAAGATAACGGGTGGCTTCATTTTGGTGCTCACAACTTTAGCGGCCGCGTAAAAATAATTTATCCAGATCTGAAATGCTTAATTGAATCCAGGTAGGGCGTCCGTGATTGCACTGGTTGCTGCGTTCAGTGTCTTCCATGGCTCTGAGTAACGCATTCATTTCATGAATTGTCATACTGCGATTTGCACGAATTGATCCGTGACAGGCGAAGCTTGATAGCATCTCATTGGCCAGTTCTTCAACGCGTGTGCTGGTGGCATTGCTTTCAACATCTGCGATTACGTCACGTATTAGCTGTGGAATATCTGCTGTTGATAAAATATTGGGGATTGTGCGAACAACTATTGACGTGTCGCCAAGACGGTTTATATCAAATCCGAAGGAATCAAATAATTCATGTTGCGCGTCAACCAGGCTGGCTTCAGCTTCTGACACCACTATGTTCAGCGGGACGAGTAGTTGCTGGCGAGCCGGATTATTGTTTTGCTGAGAGTTTTTCAATTGTTCATAAACAACGCGTTCGTGAGCTGCATGCATATCGACCAATACTAGGCCATTGCTGTTTTGAGCAAGTATGTAGATTCCGTGTAATTGAGCAACAGCGTAGCCAAGCAGGGGAATATCATTCTGTTCTGCCTGGGTGTTTGCTTGCGCGTCTAAAGTGGAATCATAATTAATTTGCGGCTCAGCAACGGCTGAAGAATATAGCGCTTCGAATTGACGATGTGCCCCGGGAGAGTTCGAGGTGGTGGGGATATACGATTGAACAGTTAACGTATCAGGAGCAGTGCTATTGGATAACTTGTTCAAGTCTCTGCTATCAATAGAAGATGGACGAATTTCACTGACAGCCTGTTTGACAGTTTGGCGTACGAAATTATGAATGGAGCGTGTGTCATGAAAGCGCACTTCATGTTTTGCAGGGTGTGCATTTACATCCACACTGTTTGGTTCTACTTCCAGAAATAATACATATGCGGGATGGCGGCCATGATATAGCACATCTTGATAAGCCAGTTTTATTGCATGGCTGATTGTTTTATCGCGTATATGCCTGTCATTGACGTATTGATATTGTAGATCTGCCTGTCCTCTTGAGAAGGTCGGTGCTGCAATCCAGCCATACAGTTTCATGTTGTCTATGGAGCGTTCAACGTAAATAGCATGCTCTATGAATGCTTTGCCTACTAGTTTTTCAAGACGACTTACCTTGTCTTCAATGTTTTGTGCTGCGGGTAATGAGTAAATGGTTTTTTGATTGTGACGCAATGTCATCGAAATGTGGAAATTGGATAACGCCAGTCTTCTAACGACGAGTTCGCAATGCGTATATTCTGTTTTTTCGGTACGTAAGAACTTTCTGCGTGCGGGAGTGTTGTAGAAAATATCGTTTATCTCAACACTTGTTCCCTTGCTGTGGGCAGCTGGTTTGGGTTCAGCATCTGAATGACCGCCTTCATAATGCAGCACCCATCCCTGATTGGATTGCTCGACACTGGTGGTGATGGACAATCTGGCCACAGATGCAATACTTGGCAGCGCTTCTCCACGAAAACCGAGGCTATGAATGTTTTGCAGGTCATCCATATTTTGTATCTTTGATGTGGCGTGTCGCGTCAGCGCGGTGGCTAACTGGTCTTTTTCGATACCGGTGCCATTATCGCGTATCAGAATGCGCTGTATGCCACCTTTTTCAATATCAATGCTGATACTGCTGGCTGTGGCATCAATGCTGTTTTCGATTAACTCTTTGATCACCGAGGCGGGCCTCTCGATGACTTCGCCAGCCGCGATTTGGTTGATTAGATTGTCGGGCAGTTTTTTAATCGTTCTATGCATAATCAACTTATGGTTTTAACTTATCAGTATCGGGGATTCATCAGTCAGTTCAAACATTTGCTGAATACCTTTTAATGCGAAATCACAAAATGCCTGTTCATGACGCCATTGTCTGTCTTCACTGATAATGTATTCATCCTGTTCTGATAAGACACGAATACGGTAAGTGTTTTCTTCATTTGAAGTAGTCGCTTCGCACGTGATGTATACTTCTGGTTTTGATGCGCCTTCACGTAATACCGCGACAATGAACAGATATGAAACAGAATCGCTGCTAGTGATATCGTGCAGTAACGTTATTGTGAATTCGCCAAACTGATAGCGTCTTTTGGGAATTGCGGATTGAATAGTTGGAAGTGCCATTTAATAGAGATGTATTGTATACCCGATGAATAAAAATGTTATTCGCTTATATCCAGGAAGCGGTGAATCTGTACCCTTGAAAGGATTGTATCTCAGACAGGAAATGCCTGCTGAGGGAAATATTCTGACAAATAGTACCCAGCCGTATATCTATGCTAATTTTTTAACCAGTCTGGATGGTCGCATTGCATTGCGTGATGAAGGTGATCAGAATTATCAGCTGCCGAGCCAGCTAAAGTCGGATGAGGATTTTATGCTCTTTCTTGAGCTGTACGCACGTGCCGATTGTATTATCACTCACGGCGGATACATGCGCGCACTGAAAGCAGGGCGCCTGGGAAATGTTCTGCAGCTTCCTGAATCAGAAGATACCCGCTACATGCATGACTGGCGTCAACAGCAGGGATTGGGGAAAAATCCTGATGTGGTCATCATTAGCGGGAGTCTGGATTTTCCGTGGCATTCATCACTGGATAACTCAGGGCAAAAAGTACATATCGCAACCGGTGGTAAGGCAGCTCAGGAAAACAGACAGCAGTGGTTGTCAGCTGGGCATCAAATAAACCAGATGGGCGAGCAGCAGCATGTAGATGTGAAATGCTTGATCGAATTCCTGAAGGAGAAAGGCTACCGGTCTGTATACTTGGTCGCGGGTCCGGATCTGTTACAGGACCTGATAGCGCATGAGTACATACACAGTTTTTATATGACAATCAGTCATCAGTTGTTAGGCGGCAATGACTTTAAAAGTCTGCTGACTGGGGATGTGTTAAATGATGCCGGGCGAATGAGGCTCGCTAATATGTACATGGATATGGAAAACTCGAATTCGCGGTCGCAATGGTATGTTGAGTTTTCTTTTGATAAATAAATAATTTTTAACAAGAGAATAATAAATGATGGAATTTATTTCTGATTACGGTTTGTTTCTGGCAAAGGCAGCCACCATTCTGATTTTTATATGGCTGCTGCTATCGCTGTTTGTATCATTGACGCATAAGCCTCATGATCAGGATCAGATTGAAATTAATAATCTGAATGAGAAGTTCGATAAGCTGAAACTCTTGATGCAAAAATCTATGCTTTCAAAGAAGCAGGCAAAAGAACTGCTTAAGCAAAACAAAAAACAAAATAAAAAAAGCAAAGCAAATGATAAACGTCAGCGAGTATTCGTGCTGAACTTTGTCGGCAATATAAAAGCCAGCGCGGTTAAGCATCTGCGTAAGGAAATAACAGCGTTATTGGCGGTTGCAACTCCACAGGATGAGGTGGTTGTGTGTCTGGAGAATGCCGGCGGCATGGTACATGAACATGGATTTGCCTCATCACAATTGGAACGCATCAAACAGAGAAATATTCCACTAACAGTGGCCGTTGATAAGGTTGCTGCCAGCGGGGGTTACATGATGGCATGTGTCGCTGATCGAATTGTGGCGGCGCCTTTTTCAATTATAGGTTCCATAGGCGTGATTGCGCAGTTACCAAATTTTAACCGGCTGCTTGATAAGCATGGAATTGATTATGAACAGGTAAAAGCGGGCGACCTAAAACGCACTTTGACTATGTTTGGCAAGAATACTGATGAGGATCGTGAAAGGTTTGCACAGCAAATGGAAGAAACTCACGCACTGTTTAAAGAGTTTGTAGCGCAAAATCGTGAGCAAATTAATATACAGGAAATAGCGACCGGAGAGCATTGGTTAGGCAAGCGGGCATTGGAACTGAAGCTGGTTGACGAGTTGATTACCAGCGATGATTATCTGTTACGTAAAAGTGAATCAGCGGATGTGTATGAAGTGAAACACACTGCGCCAAAATCAATCGGTGAAAAGATTCTCGGGAATGCGCAGCTGGCTTTCGAAAAGGTTATGACAGTATTATGGGAACGAAAACTGTTTTCCTGAAACTATTCAGGAAGCAGTATAGGGAAGATTAAACTTCAGGGATAATCAATTTCTGGCCAACGCGAATTCTGTCTGTATCCAGAGCATTTGTTTTGCGAATTGCGTCAACGCTTACACTATATTGAATAGCTATTTCAGATAATGTTTCACCACGCTGAATGGTGTGTTTATCAGTTTTGATATTATTGGCAAGCACTGCATCTTTTGGTGCGTAATGCTTCAGGTAAAGCTTCAGGCCACTGAATACCGAGCTTGCGAGTTTTTGCTGATGCGTTGCCGAACGTAATTTTTTCTCTTCTGCTGCATTGGAAATAAATGCAGTTTCTACAAGAATAGATGGGATATCAGGCGACTTCAAAACAGCGAAACCGGCATGCTCTACATTTTTTCGCGTCTTTCCCAATCTGCTTAGTTCTTTTTTTACTGAATTTGCTAACTTCATGCTGGCGTCAATTGTTGCTGCCTGAGAAAGATCGACAAGAACTTTTTGTACGTCTTTACCTTTGCCTTCAAGCTTTACTCCGCCTATCACATCGGATTCATTTTGACTCTGTGCAAGGAATCTTGCAGCCTCGCTGCTTGCACCATTTTTGGAAAGCACATAGACCGAGGAGCCTCGTACACGTCGGTCATCAACAGCATCAGCATGGATAGATATAAAGATATCTGCTTTCATGTCACGTGCTTTTTTGATGCGCCCTCGTAAAGTTAAGAACTTGTCTGAGTCACGAGTCATTACGGCACGCATGCCTTTTTCAGCATTGATCAGGCGTACCAGTCTCTGGGAGATTTGTAAGACTACGTCTTTTTCACGTGTACCCGCAAAGCCAGTCGCGCCAGGGTCTTTGCCGCCATGACCAGGATCGACTGCAATCACAAGGGTTCCACGCTGTGTTCTTTTTGGTGTGGTATTGGTCTGTTGTGCTGGTTTGGCTTTCGCTGGTTGAGCAACCTTGGGTGCCGTCACTTTAGCAATTATGTCTTGCTTTGGCTGAGTGCTGGCAACTTTAGCTACAGGTCTTTTAACAGACTTTGCGGCCTGTTTGGGAGCGGATTCAGACTTGCTTGTTGCTTTTGGTTTTGAAGGCTGCTTTTTGGCTATCTGGGTATTTGCTGTCCGAGAGTTCTTTAAGTCAATCACCAGTCGATGATGTGAATTTTCATTGGGTGCGAGGACAAAACTTTTGGGTACGATTTGTTCGTTAAGGTCTAGTACGATTCTAAGTTTATTACTGGGTCGGTTGGCAAAACGCAGTTTTTCAACAAATGATGCTTTAAAGACCGACTGATCTACTTTGGTCGATAGCCTGGCATTTGACAGATCAATCACGACACGACGAGGATTATTTAAGGTGAATATTTTATATGACGGTATGGCACTCGTATCGAATACAACACGAGTGACCTGATCATTTTTGGCCACGCGAATATTTTCTACCTTAAATGTATCAGCAAATACGCTGGCAGGTATAACGCCAATCATTACGACCAGCACAATGATTGTCTGAATGACGTGACGAGTATGTGATGACTTTGGATGCGACACCCAGCAGATCTCCCAGTGACCTTTGTCGTTTTTTGTTAACTGTAACAAAAATAATGACCTACGGGCAATTATTAAATGAAAATCTATAATTTGGGTCAAGTAGAGAGGGGTTAAGGTGTATGTTTTGTGATGCTGATCTGCCTGCCTTCAGGCACATATTCGATGTAAATCTCCAATGTGGCCCTGGGAACGAGCGGTTTGCCAAGATTTGGCCACTCGATAAAGCAGATGTTTGAACCACTGCAGAATTCCCGTATGCCAATGTAGTCCAGTTCTTCCGGGTCAGAAATCCTATATAAATCAAAGTGATAAACTTCAAGTTTGCTAAAAGAGTAGGTTTCGACCAGAGTAAATGTGGGGCTCTTGACCAGGCCCTGATAACCCAAGCCGCGTAAAGCACCTCTCACCAGTGTCGTTTTACCGGCACCGAGATCACCATGCAGGTAAATTACGGCCGGCGCATGTAAATCATTTACCAGCGCGGCGCCGGTCGCTTCCATTTCGTCAGCGGAGCGAATCAGATTTTTCATTGATTAACCAGTTTATAGATAGCCGGGAACAGATCCTGGGCTAGTACTCCTCTTGTGCCATATTTGGATATTAGTTCTGCTGCAAGTCCATGCAGCATGACACCACAATTGGCGGCATCACTTATAGATAACCCCTGGCCGGCGAGACTGGCAATTATGCCGGCTAATACATCACCACTGCCACCTGTAGCCAGACTGACATTACCACTTGTGCAAAAATTAATTTGCTGGTCATGACAGGTTAGTGTGCCTGAACCTTTGAGTACTGTGACTCCGGAATACTGTTCCTGAATGGCGAGTGCCGAGGAAGTTCGATTAAGCTGAATCTCTTCGGTGTTGCAAGCCAGTAATTGAGCGGCTTCTCCTGGGTGTGGAGTCAATATCCAGTGATCACAATGACCTGGATTGTTACCCAGCAAGCGTAAGGCATCCGCATCGACAATTAGCGGTTTGCTGGTTTCAATCACACGTGCAAATATTTTTTGTGCCCACTTGTCTTGACCGAGACCCGGCCCAATTAAAATCACATCCGCTTTTTTTATGAGCTCGCCAAGATCGCGTGATTCACGAATACCTTTCACCATAAGCGAGCCGCAGCCTGAAGCAATGGCGGCGACATTATTCGGGTGGCAAGCAACACTGACCAAACCGGTACCTGTGCGTGCAGCAGCTTCACCTGCGAGACGTGCAGCATTGGGATAACCAATATTTCCACCGACTACCAGTACGTGACCATACAGGTTTTTATAGCCGCTTTGACTGCGTGCAGATAACAATCGTGCCGGCATGGTTTCGCTCAAAGACATGCCTAGTTTCTCTGCATTTTCGATCACTGAATCGGGAAGATCCAGTGAGTCAACACCGACTTTGCCAGTATAGTTTCGCGACTCACCAGTGATTAATCCACTTTTTAAACCAATAAAGGTAAGTGTACTGTTTGCATAAACAGTCGGTCCCATGGGGTTGCCAGTTTCGGCGCTGAGCCCTGAGGGAATATCCAGAGACAGCACCGGTACCGGTGTGTGATTAATAGCATTGATGATATCTGCAAATTCATTTTCTACAGGGCGTGTCAGGCCAATACCAAAAATGGCATCAACAATCAGATCGCATTCAGGTAAATCTTCAGTGAAATCAATGTCTCTGCCGTCATGTATGGCATAGTCATTTTGCGCGCGCATGGCATCACCTCTTAATCTGGTGATGGGAACTACGGGCATGGTGTAGCATTCGGTGTCTGCAGTGTGCAGTAGTCTCGCCAAAATGTACCCATCTCCGGCATTATTACCTCCGCCGGTAATCACCAGTACTCTTTTGGCATCCGGGTAATGTTCCCGAATGAACATAAATGCGGCTTTCCCGGCACGTTGCATGAGATCATAGCTTTTAAACCCATGCTGCTGGATTGCGCTAGACTCAAGATTCTGTATCTGTTGTCGAGTAAAAACCGGGTATTGTTTGCCGTTATTAAGTAAATTCATGTGTGATTTAACAATTTAATATATTGTGGAAAAGCCTATCGTTACTGAGCAGAGTATGCAAAGCCTATTGGATAATATCCGTGCGTGGGCGCATGGGCTTGGCTTTGATCATATTGGAATTAGCGATACGAATCTTGCTGAACATGAGGCATATTTGCTGAACTGGTTGCAATCGGGGATGCAGGGTGAAATGCATTACATGCATAAGCATGGCACCAAGCGTTCAAGACCGGATGAATTGCTGCCGGGTACCGTGCGTATTATTTCGGTCAGGATGAATTATCTGCCACCCGATGCGCAGGAACCATTGAGTGTGCTTGATGATGCATCTCTGGCGTATATTTCGCGTTACGCACTAGGGCGTGATTATCATAAAGTCATGAGGAATCGTCTGCAAAAACTGGCAAACCATATAGAGCAGCAGGTGGGGCCATTTGGCTATCGGGCATTCGTCGATAGTGCCCCTGTGATGGAAAAAGCACTTGCACATAAAGCCGGTTTGGGCTGGATTGGAAAACATACAAATTTATTATCCGAGGATGCTGGTTCGTGGTTTTTTCTGGGCGAGCTGTTTACTAACCTGCCGCTGCCGATTGATCAGCCGTCAACGAGTCACTGCGGTACATGTCAGGCATGTATAGAAATTTGCCCAACCCAGGCAATTGTTGCGCCATATACATTAGATGCACGTAAATGTATTTCTTATCTAACCATAGAGCATAAAACGTCAATTCCGGTTGAATACAGGAAACCCATGGGTAACCGTATTTATGGTTGTGATGACTGCCAGCTGGTATGTCCATGGAATAAATTTTCAAAAAAATCTCCCCTGGCAGACTTTGCCAGTCGGCATAAACTCGATGCAAGCAGTCTGGTGGAATTGTTTTTGTGGAGCGAACAGGATTTTTTATATTTCACTGAAGGTTCTGCAATCCGTAGAATAGGGTATCAGCAGTGGTTGAGAAATCTTGCCGTTGCATTGGGGAATGCAACAGGTACTCCTGAAGTGGTAGAGGCTTTACTGAGTCGACAGGACAATTGCACAGAACTGGTTCGAGAGCATGTGCAATGGGCACTGGAACAACACGGGCGATAAGCAGGATATGAAGAAAATAATTTTCGTATTGTCAGTATTGGTTGTTTTTGTATGCCTGTTTGTATTTCGTGTGCCGCTGATTCAACGTGTGTCGCCTGAAGTCGCCAGATATTACGGGTTTGAGGTGAGTCGTTTCGAAGTTAGCCAGTTCGACATCAATAAAATTGTAATTCCCATGCTGGCAATGCAGCAAGTCGATGGTGCTTTGCGTACAAAAATCGAAATACGTGATCTTGTGGTTGATATTGATACATTCAATGCTGAAGTGTCTGCCGTATCGTCGCGTTATGTTGATATCGACATAGAGAACCTGGGTGCTGCTGCATCTGATGCAACTGGGCAAGGTGTAAGTGAGATTGTTAATTTATTACCTGTATTTGGCTTGAGCATTGAAGACATGGGCATTACATACCGTGTAAATGGTGAGGAACTGGTGCGTTTTGAAGGCGGATTGTCCTATGCGCAATCAGTAACTCTGAAAGGTGAGGTTAGTAGCGGGAATAAATTTAATCTGGTTGTAGATGTGTTTGCAGATGATTCGAATTTCACAGTTAACGCATTCCGTCATGAAGATGACAAAGTGGCAATAGACTTAAGTGGTAATTATCAGGTGACTGATGATTGGCTTGATGTAGACCTTGAAGGTGATTTGAGTTTTCAAGCGATTAATCAGTTTATAAAGGTGTTTGGAGTTGATGAGTATGTGAATGATGATGACAGTCACATAAAAGGCAGGTTCGAACTGGATCTTACGCGTCCGGTGCAGGATATTATGCAGTCTTTTGCTGCTGATCTGAGTATTGATAGCACATTGAATGTTTCCTCAAAAAGTCTTGGTGTAAAGCAAGCACAAATTGATGTGAGCGCAAGTTGTCGTGCGGAAAGACTGGAAAATATAAATTGCCTGTTTAAAGATCCGCAAAGAGCTGTTATGACGTTCTTTGAAACACCGGATTGGTTGAATGAGTATTTTGACAATATAGGGAATGAGTTTGTCTTTGAAGTGAATCCTGGTGATCAGTTGGCGGCAAAATTATCATTGAAAGAGATATTGTTTGTAGATGCCAAAGGGAATGCTTCTTTTAATATACGATCCCGGTCTGCTGGCCTGGAAGTTAGCGGTGTCATGACAGATATTAGTGCTAATGGTATTTCTCAAGATTGGCAGTTAGAGGCGGATTATAAATTAGATGTTGAAGCATTAGATGTAATTTCACCGGTGAAAACTTCACGCTTGCTGACGAATGCCGAGGGTAAGTTAAGTGCAGATGAGGAGCAGGCAAATATACAGCTGGATAAAGGCTCTGTGGTCAATGCGCTACACGGTGAGTATGAAGGATATGTGGCTAAAACTGTGCGTCTTGAATTGCTGAATAACAGTCAATTTGATTATCGCTATCTCAATAATCAGATCAATGTTGACGATGTGCGCTTTGATCTGGTGTTGAATCGACTGACGAATGCTGACGCTGGTATAGAAGTCAGTTTATCGCCTATTCAGATGCAAATTGATGCTATTGATTATTCTTCTGTCAGTCAGCATGCGGTTGCTCACGTTGATGTGAATAATATTCTACTGGTCGAACGAGGGATTCCTGTCAAGGCGTATGAATTTAATGCGGGAGCTAATTTAAAGAATAATCAATTCACTGTGGACGGTGGCGTAGGGCTGGGTCAGCAAAAAAACAAAGTAAATTTTTATGCAAGCCATAATATATTGACAGCAACAGGTCGGGGCACTGTCAATGCGGATACAATCGCACTGTTGGATAATGAAATTGTAAGTAATCAGATTTCCGAATCCGGTTTTCCGTTACAGCTAACGGGTGGCAATCTCGGTGTCAATGTCGATGCTGTCTGGAATACAGATCATTCCGAGTCTGAAATTACAGTGAAGCTATTGGCAGAGCAGATAATGGGAGATTATGCGCAAAATCAATTTTCCGGTTTAAATGCGGCGCTTGAGTTTGTGGGTAAAGACGGTTGGTCATTAAAACAGGCAGCGAATCTTAAGGTTGATGAATTCAATATAGGCGTACCGGTTGAAAATGTTTCGATGCGTCTTGAGCGAGTGGAGTATGGAAAGCAGGAAAAACCATTAATTCATTTGAGTGAGCTCTCTGCAGGTGTTTTGGATGGCAGTATTTATTCAGAAAAGATAGAGATAGATCTTAATCAGCATGAAAATATGTTTACTATACTTATGACTTCTCTGTCATTGGAGAAATTAATTGCCTTGAATCAAACACAGGACCTTAAAGCTAGCGGTATCATTAACGGTAAGCTGCCAATGAAGCTGGTAGATGGCGTGTTGCTGGTTGATGAAGGATCGGTGCAAGCAGATGAGGCTGGTGGTTATATTAAATATGCCAGAATTGGAGAGATGTTAGCTGGAAACCAGAATTTGCAGTTAGTAGGAGACTTGCTAAAAGATTTTCGATATAACGAAATGTCTGCGCAAGTGGATTTGATTGAAGGAGGCCGGTTGACGTTGGCGACTAAACTGCATGGCCGCAGTCCCAGTGCGGAGCTGAATAAGCAGGTCAACCTGAACTTTAATATTGAGTTAAATTTGTGGAAATTTCTGGAGAGTGCTAGATTGCTAGGACGCATTGACCAGGATGTTACCAGGCAAATACTTTCCAGGCCAAAATGATGGCGGGAACTTTGTTGATAATGACCGGGTCCACTACTTATATATTCTCGGTATAATGAAATGAATAGAATTTTTGTGTTTGCATTACTTATGGGTGGTTCCATGCTGACAGCGTGTAACCCAACTGTAAAAGTTGAAGCGCCTGATGAGCCAATTACAATTAATATGAACATTAAAATTGATCATGAAGTACGTATAAAAGTAGATAAAGAGCTGGATAATGTATTATCCGAGGATAGTGGTCTGTTCTAACCGGAATCTAAAACAGTGATGAATAAGATTTTAAAACTTTTTTTTATCAGTCTAATAGCGTTAAATGCGGCCTGCGTTTTTGCTGCAGATCTGCAACAGGTCAAAAGTGAAGGCTTGGTTGGAGAACAGTTAAATGGTTATCTGGGCGTAGTGAACTCTGGAGCAACTGCTGAAGTGCGTGCGCTCGTTGCAGACGTTAATGCAAAACGTAAAGCACAATATGAGGCGATTGCAGCAAAAAATGGCACCAGTATTGAGACTATTGAATTGCTGGCAGGTAAGAAAGCGATAGAAAAAACCGAGGCAGGTAATTATGTTCAGTCTGCGACAGGTTGGAGTAAAAAATAGCGAATCAGGAACCTTGTTTCTGCCAGCAAAGAATTTTATTGTTGGAAGGCATCTCCCATAGTGTGGAAGGCTGGAAATTATTATTAGCTGCAATCTGGTCAAGATCGTTCCTGTCTCTAATACAGGCGTCTGGATCTCTCTCTTTTATCCATAAATCAAAACGGCGATTACTTTCGCTCGTATAATTCCCATTTATATTGAAAGGGCCATATAAACAGAAGACAGCCTTGTCCGTAAGGACGTGATCCAGTCCTGAAAATAATGCTTCTATTTCTTTTAAATGCATTATATGGGCAATATTGGCAGCGAATGCGCCCTGATAACTCTGCTGCGGCCAGTGTGCATTAACATCCAGTTCTATCGCCTCAAGTGCATTTTTCAGTCTGGCTTCTTTAATCCATAGATTGATGCCCGCAAGCATCTCGCGTTTGTCGCTCGATTGCCATGTCAGGTGCGGTAACTGCTGCGAAAAATATACTGCATGCTGGCCAGTTCCACTGCCAATCTCAAGAACGCTATTGGTATGTTTGAATTCTTGTCGAAGTACGCTGAGGATCGCGTCGCGATTTTCTCTGGCGGCAGGCGCAAATGGCTTCGTGGGCATGGCTTGACGGCTTAACTGGTTTTGCGGATGTAATCAATTAATGCTTTGGTGGAACAGTCGCCGCTAGTTAACTCTTTGTTGCTTTGAAGTACAGGAAGGATTTTGTTGGTCAGGGTTTTGCCTAACTCCACGCCCATCTGATCAAATGAATTGATGTTCCAGATTATGCCCTGGACAAACACTTTATGTTCATAAAGAGAGAGTAATGCACCCAGTGTTGTTGGCGTCAGGGACTCACACATAATTGTGTTGCTGGGACGATTTCCTGGGAAAGTCATGTGTGGAGACAGATCCTTGACCATGTTTCCGGTAATGTTCTGGCTGGCTAGTAATTCAATGGTTTCTTTTCTTGAACGTCCCATCATCATCGCTTGCGATTGTGCAAGCATATTGGCAAGTAATATTTCGTGGTGATTGCGGTGAGTATGTTCAGCTTTGGAAAATCCTATGAAATCACAGGGTACTGTGGGTGTGCCCTGATGCAGTAACTGATGAAAAGCGTGTTGTCCGTTTGTGCCCGCCTCTCCGAATATAATCGGGCCGGTGCTGTAATTAGCTCGCTTGCCATCACGTGTTACACATTTTCCATTACTCTCCATGTCAAGCTGTTGCAAATAACCGGGTAAGCTGCGTAAGCGATGGTCATAAGGTAATACAGCATGATGTGGCATACCCAGAAAATTTATGTACCAGATGCCGAGCAGGCCCATAATCACAGGTAAGTTTTGTTCTAAAGGTGCTGTTTGAAAATGCTTGTCCATGGCATATGCGCCAGTTAGCAGACTGCGAAAATTTTGCATGCCTATCTGTAATGCTAGTGGAAAGCCGACAGTGCTCCAGAGAGAATAACGCCCGCCAACCCAGTCCCACATATTCAGGATATGGTCGGAGTCTATGCCAAAGGATTTGGCGGCTTCCGCATTTGAAGTAATGGCAACAAATTGCTTGCGTACCGATCTTCGAATGCCGCTTTTTTCTCTTAACCATGCTGCTGCCGTATTTGCGTTGACAGTGGTTTCCTGGGTTGAAAAACTTTTGGAGATAACAACAAATAGTGTGTCTTCGGGAGCTATTTCTTTTAGTACTTCTTCCAGTAAATGAGCATCAACATTGGCAACGAAATGAACTTTTATTTCTTTTTGGGTGAAATGTGTGAGCGCTTCGCAGGCAAGTTTAGGTCCCAGATAAGAACCACCAATGCCGATGACGACAACATCTTTTATGGGTGTGTCTTTGTAACTTAGCCATTGGCCATGATGAAGCTTATTGCACAAGCGCTCCATTCTAGCCAATTCAGTATTCACTTCTTTACTGACATGAGTCTCTACAGGGCTGCGCAGTGCTGTATGCAGTGCTGAACGTTGCTCGGTGACATTAACGATTTCGCCCGCGAACATTTTATCACGCCATTTCTCTACTTCTGCTGCTTCAGCAAGATTGAATAATAGAGTCAGGGTTTGTTCTATAACTCTGTTTTTCGAGAAATCAACAAGAATTGGATTTGACTGAATTGAGAATTTTTTGAATCGATTCGGATCTTCATCAAACAGCTGGCGCATTTCTACATCGCGCATGAGAGATGCGTGATTAATGAGTTTTTTCCAATGCGGGGCTATCATCTGCGGATAATACTAGGAATTAAAAACAATTGAGCACTATGTTTTAGTTGTTTTACGCCGTTTATCAGATTAAGGGTGAGGAGTATTAAACAATGAACATCATATCAGGGTACATTGATTAATGGCTGACTATTTCAGGATAAAATCTGAACACAAAAAAAGCGGGCTATAAAGCCCGCTTTTTTTGTGAAATGCGCCCGAACTATCGGTAAATAGTGCCGTTCTTAAGATGTGAGAATAGGTTCAACTGCGATGCAATATTGATTACAAACGCGAGTACAATACAACCAACTACAAACCATGCCATATTTATTCTCCTGAGATTTGGTTAATGAATTCGTATGCCCATAAGTATACACAATTAAGGCATGGGGAAAAGTATGTTGTCTATCAGGCGGGTCTCTCCCAGCCAGGCGGCCACTAAAACCACAATTTCAATAGTGTTATTATTGACCGGCTGCAGGTTTGCTGCATCCCGAATACTGAAGTACTCAATGACCATGCCTGCTGCTTCCAGATTCAATCGCGCAGATGCCTCTAGTGATGAGACTTCTTCAGGTGTGAAGTGGGTCTTTACGTGTTCCAGACTGGCAAATAAATGTTTGGCAGATGCTCGCTGGTCTGGTGTCAGGTGAGTATTTCGAGAGCTCATTGCAAGCCCGTCATGTTCTCGTACAGTGTTGCCAGCCACAATATCGATATTAAAATTAAGTTCATCAACCATGCGGCGGATAATTAGTAATTGTTGATAATCCTTGTTTCCAAATACAGCGGTATCTGGTGTCAGTATATTAAATAGCTTGCAAACGATGGTGCATACACCTTCAAAATGTCCTGGTCGATAGTGACCGTCAAACTCATTGCTTAACTCAGGGATATAAATTCTCGGTGCTGACTGAATGCCGTGAGGGTAAAGCGATTCAGTGCTTGGGGTAAAGACAGCATCTACATCCAATGCGAGCAATTGCTCAATATCAGACGTCAGCGTGCGTGGGTAGCGGGAAAAATCACTTTCATTGTTAAACTGTAGTGGATTCACAAAAATAGAAACCACTACACGCTGTCCCAGCGATTTGGCTAATTCAATTAGTGATACATGGCCTTTGTGCAAGTGGCCCATGGTTGGGACCAAAACAACTTTTTCGTTTCTGCTTTTCCAGCGGTTGATATGCCCACGTATTAGGCTGGATTCTGAATAAACCTTCATGATAGGAATGCGTTGAAAGTGCTAGGCAGGAAAATCGCCGGCCTTGACTTCTTTGATGTAGTTGGCAACTGCATTCTGAATGCTGCAGGCCTGCATATAATTTTTTGCAAACGGTGGTGTCTTGCCAGGCGTAATGCCAAGAATATCCTGCAATACCAGAATCTGCCCATTGCAGTCTTTACCAGCGCCAATGCCTATCACCGGGATGCTGACTGTTTTCGTAATTTCCGCCGCCAGTTTTGCTGGAATGCATTCGACTAATAGTATGTCAGCACCTGCTGCTTCCAATGCTGTGCTTGTAGTTAACAATTCGTTTGCCGAATCTGTGTCTGTGCCTTGTGCAAGATAGCCGCCTAGTTTGTGAATATATTGAGGACGTAGTCCGAGATGAGCGCATACAGGAATGCCACAGGCACTGAGTTCTCCGACGATTTCAGTTTGTCGTTGAGTGGCTTCAAGTTTTACCATTTGTGCACCGCCTTCCTGCATCAGGCGAGTTGCGTTATAGAGTGCGCTATCAATATTGCTATAACTCATGAAAGGCATGTCAGAAATTACCAGAGAATGACTGACTGAATTGGCAACGCATTCAGTGTGATAAATCATGTCTTCCATGGTGACAGAGACAGTTGAGGGGTTTCCCTGTACAACCATGCCGAGGGAGTCACCCACCAGTATGATATCCATTCCTGCTTCATCCAGTAGTTTTGAGAATGCTGCATCATACGCAGTGAGACAAGCAATTTTTTCATTGTCATCACGCATTTTTTGCAGTTGCTTTATGGTGACGCCAATAGGATTCTGTGCACTCATGACAGGCTAGCTTACAAATGAAAGAGGGTTGAAGTAATGACGACCACTTCTGGTATTAACAATCTGTGCTTTTAATTGTTCATAGTCGCGCTCATTGTTTATAAAGTCGATATCACTGGCATTGACAATTAACAAAGGTGTGTCGTTGTAGTGATAAAAGAAATCAGCGTAGGCTTCATTGAGTTGTTCCAGATAATTGGATTCAATGAAGCGTTCAAAAGAGCGACCACGCTTTCTAATGCGTTCTATTAATATTGGCACAGGTGCCTGCAGGTACACTACCAAATCAGGCCTGGGTGCATCTACAATCATATGCTCATAGACCTGTAGGTATAGATCATATTCTGTTGGCGTTAATGTTACTTGTGCAAACAGCTGATCTTTTTCTATAAGGTAATCAGCAATCTTGGATTGCGAAAAAATACTCCCCTGGCGCAACTGCTGAATTTGACGGGTTCGGTGCATTAAGAAAAACAGCTGTGTGGATAATGCTGCTTCACGGGGACGCTGATAAAACTGTTCCAGGAATGGATTTTCATCTACTTCTTCCAGGACTAGTTCGGAATCAAAGTCATTAGCCAAGCGGCGCGCAAGGCTGGATTTTCCAACGCCAATAGGGCCTTCAATAACAATGTAATCTGGTAGCGGAGTGTGCATCTTATATTGATAGTCTGGTGAGTCCGTTTGCATAGCATCGTGGCTGTATACGATGTATAGCTCCTAGACTTGGAATCATGAGGTTTTTATTCACTTCGTGCAATGGGTAGAGAACAAATTCACGATACTTTATTCCAGGGTGTGGTACTGTAAGTGCCTGATTTTTAATCATATAATTTCCATATACGAGAATATCAAGGTCCAGGGTTCTTGGCCCCCAGTGCTCACCTTTGCGAATTCTGCCGTGTTCATTTTCAATTGACTGTAATTTGAGCAATAGGGAATGTGCAGTGAGCCGGGTGGTTAGCCAGGCCACTGCATTGACATAAGGTGGCTGGTCAGGCGGCCCCATTGGTCGACTTAAGTACAGGCTGGAATGTGAAATCAGGTCTGAATCGGTAATTAAATCAAGTTGTTCGATAGCACTGGTGACTTGCAGGAATGGGTTTTGCAAATTGCTACCTATACCAATATAAGCATCAGTAATAAACTGGTTTCTCATAATGTTATTGCTTGTTTTTTCGTTGGTGCTTTTTGTTGCTGTTCTGATTGACCATTTTGCGTTGTTCCTGCTCGGATAAAGTCTGTATCCGTGTCCACCAGACGCAATCTTCTTCGTCCAGTTCTCCACTACGCGCACGCAGACACATGAAATCATATGCTGCTCTAAAACGGGGATGCAGCATCAGATTCAATGCCTTGCGACCCCGTTTGTTTTGAAAGCGATTCTGTAACTTCCATATCTCGCAGATGGTCACCGAGAATCGTTTCGGAATCGAGGTGATAGTTGACTGATCCAGTACAGTTCTTCTGCCTGATGACCATGCGCCTTCTGAGTAAGGTATGCCTTGCTGATTGCTTTGTTCGAGCAATTGCAGATATGGGCGCCACAGTAATATTGCAAATATAAATGCAGGGTTAACAGATTTGCTGCTTCTTATACGCGCATCGGTATTTTCTAATGCGTTATGGATGAGCAGGCTAAATGATTCGTCATGATTTAAAGCTTCCTGTGTGATTGGAAACAGCACTTGTAATAAATTAAAGTCATCCAGTGCCTGAAAGCAGCGCATGGCGTAGCCACTATGAAAAAGCTTGATCACTTCATCAAATAAGCGTGCAGAAGGAATTTCTGAAAGCAGGTGCCCCATTGATTTAATGGGTTTCTGGGTGTCATCATCTATAGTTAAATCCAGTTTTGCACGAAAGCGAAGTGCTCTTAACATGCGTACCGGATCTTCACGGTAACGTGTGCTGGGATCGCCAATCATGCAAATTTTGCGTGCTTTTAAATCCTCGTAACCGTGACAGAAATCAAGTACTTCAGAGTTTTCAGTATCGTAGTAGAGCGCATTAATTGTGAAGTCGCGCCGTATAGCATCTTCTTCGATAGTGCCAAAGGTATTGTCTCGAAGAATTCTTCCGTTAGCGCCGGCATTAGACGATTGATTTTTTGACTGACTTGCCTGTGCGCGAAATGTAGAAACTTCTATATTATTGCGATGGAAGTATACGTGTACTATGCGAAAGCGCCGGCCAATTAAGCGACTATTATCAAAATGCTCACATATCTGTTCGGGGTGTGCATTGGTTGCAATATCAAAGTCTTTGGGTTCTATGCCCAGCACTAAATCTCTGACACAGCCACCGACCAGATAGGCCTCATAACCTGCTTCCAATAAGGTTTTGACGACATGACTAGCCTGGCTGCATATCTTGCTTTCATCGATGAGATGTTCGCTAGCGGGTATTCGAATGAGGGAATTATGTTTGTTATTAGTATTGTCCACGCGCTAATTATAGAGTGATCTAGCATCCGGGTGGAAAAAAAGGCGGCTATAAAGCCGCCTTTTTAGACGATTTGTAAAGATTTAAAGATTGTAACCTTTTTCTTCGTGCTGAGTGATGTCGAGACCATTGCGCTCATGTTCATCGGTGACACGTAATCCGCAGATCAGATCGGTCACTTTTAGAACAATGAAACTTGCTATTGCTGTCCATACAATTACCGCAGCTACAGCGGTTAACTGTATACCCAGCTGATCACTCATGCTGACGCCATCTGCCAGACCAATACCGCCAAATTGTGAAGCGATAAAAATACCTGCCAGTAATGTTCCGATAATTCCGCCGACACCGTGAACAGGAAATACGTCAAGTGAATCATCGATATGGAGTGTGCGCTTCATGAAGTTTGTGGCAGCAAAACACACAATTCCGGCAGTCAGGCCGATCACGATAGCGCCCATCGGACCAACATATCCTGATGCGGGAGTGATACTGCCAAGTCCGGCAACCATACCTGTCACAATACCCAGAACACTGGGTTTGCCATACTTGATCCATTCTATGAACATCCAGGTGAGGGACGCTACTGCTGCGCTGATATGTGTTACGAGAATCGCCATGCCTGCGTCGCCATTGGCCGCCAGTGCGCTACCGCCGTTGAAGCCAAACCAGCCAACCCATAGCATGCCTGCGCCGGTCACGGTCATGGTCATGTTATGTGGCGGTAAAGGTGTGGTTGGAAATCCATTGCGTTTACCTAGCACTATGGCCGCTACCAACGCGCCAATTCCGGCAGTGATGTGAACGACTAATCCGCCTGCGAAATCCAGAGCACCTTTATCACTGAGCCAGCCGCCGCCCCATACCCAGTGACAAACCGGGAAGTAGACTATGATCATCCAGAATACAGTAAACCAAAGCATGGCCGAGAATTTCATTCTTTCTGCAAATCCACCAATAACCAGTGCCGGTGTGATGATAGCGAAAGTCATTTGAAACATGACAAATACAGATTCAGGAATGCTGCCAACCATGCTGTCACGGGAGACTTCAGATAAGAACAGATTATTGAATCCGCCGATCCACTGATTAAGTGAACCGTGTGCCGTGAAACTCATGCTGTAACCAAATACCAGCCAAATAATAGAAGCAACACAGGTGATAGCAAAACATTGCATCAAGACGGACAGGACGTTTTTGCTGCGTACCAGTCCGGCGTAAAATAACGAAAGTCCCGGAATAGTCATGAACAGCACCAGCGCTGTCGATGTTAATATCCATGAGGTATCAGCCCCATTCAGATCTTCTGCACTTGCTAGTGCAGGCAGTAACAGTAGTATGCAAAGTAAAATATTTTTATTGTTCATACCTCCTCTCCCTAGAGTGCATCCTGGCCGGTTTCTCCGGTTCTAATACGAATGGCTTGTTCTAAACTGGTGATGAAGATTTTGCCATCGCCAATTTTTCCGGTGTTGGCGGTACGGGTAATGACTTCAATGACGTCGTTAACCTGTTCAGTAGGAACAGCGATCTCGATTTTTAACTTGGGTAAAAAATCAATGACGTACTCTGCTCCACGGTAGAGTTCAGTATGTCCTTTTTGGCGTCCAAACCCTTTGACTTCTGTCACGGTCAGGCCTCGAATACCCTGCTCCGTCAGGGCTTCACGTACATCATCTAATTTGAATGGCTTAATGATAGCGGTGACTAGCTTCATTGTTTTTATCTCCTTAGTTTTACGCGCTAGAAGAGTGCAGTATGCCATTGAATAATGTGTGTAGCACCAATTAATGGCGCGCAATATATCAATGCACAGTTATAGTGCATTGATAATCCTGTAAAAGCCTTTATGGTCGACGTGCAGAAAAAATTGCACGTGTAGGTGCAGGGTAACCTTCAATTGTTTTACTGTGATCTTCAGGGTCCAGAAAATTAATCAGAGAATAATTCTGCATCCATTCTGTTGAACGCTGCTCATCAACGTGTGTAGTTTGTATGTTATGCAGTTGAACGTTGTCGTAGCCGCTTTCATGTAGCCAGGATTGCACCATGGCGGGACTTGGGACACTCCAGACATTGCGCATTCCGGCATATCGATCCTGGGGAATCAGTTGAGTGTTTTGCTCCGTATTCAAAATCAATGTTTCAATCAATATGGTTCCGCCGCTGACAGTGTGTTGATATAAACGCTTTAGGTGTTCAAGCGGATTGCGGCGATGATATAAAACGCCCATGGAAAAAACATAATCGAACTGATTTATTTGTGCTGGCAATTCTTCAAATGCGATAGGCAGTAAATGAGCGTTAATATTGTGATTTAGACATTGTACAAGCGCATAATATTGCGCTAAAAATACCAGTGTTGGATCGACGCCAATAACATGTTTTGCTCCCTCACCCAGCATGCGCAACATGTAATAACCATTTCCGCAGCCGACATCCAGAATCGTTTTGTTTTTGAGTGGTGACAGGTAACTTTGTATGCGTTGCCATTTTTTGTCACAGCGCCATTCGGTATCTATAAAATTGCCAAAAAAGTTAAAAGGTCCTTTGCGCCAGGGATGCAGAGCGTTCAGGGATTCAAGAATTATTTCGTTTTGTTTTTTTGTAATATCGCTGGAAGTGCCAATCTCTATTACAGGTGTGTCAAATTTGTAATGAGCGCTGCTTGCCAACGATAACTGATCGACAGCGGACTGCCATTTGGGGAAGTGTCCATGTGTAGGTTTGAGGAAAATGCCGTTTAATTTCTGTTCCAGTAAGGACTTCCAGTTTGAATCATCAGATAACTCGTTTATCTCGAACAGATGCGAGTAGTGTTCAAGGTTCATCAGTTAAATTATTTGATAGCAATTAAAGATACAAAATTGAGGCACTGGAACCAGACAGTGACATTGCTGAATCCGACATCATTTAATCTTTGCTGGTGATCCTGCAGAGACTCGCGAATTAAAACATTCTCTATGGCTTTTCTTTTCTGGCTGATTTCAAGTTGACTGTATTGGTTAGCAGCTTTAAAAGTAGTATGTAATTCCTGGAAGAGTTGTTCGGTGGAGCTGTTATTGAACGTTATTTTCTCTGTGAGTATGCACGCGCCTCCGGTATTCATCCCTGTGATAATTTTTTTCAGCAATGCCTGTCGCTGTTTAAGTGGCAGGAATTGCAGTGTCAGGTTTAGTATGACTACAGAGGCATTGTGGATGTCCAGCTGGTTTATATCTTCCAGTAGGACATTAATACAAGAAGTTGCTCCGGCCTGTGAGACCAGTTGCCTGCATTGGTCAATCATAGCCTGTGAATTATCGACAGCATGAATGCTGACAGTGTCAAATGGCAGGCAGTTAAATATAGATAAAGCTGCTGCACCGTGAGAGCAACCCAGGTCATAGCAATTTGTATTGGGTCTCAGGAAGTGTGATGAAATAGGACCAATATTTGCTATCAGTGTTCGGTAGCCAGGCACAGAACGATCCACCATGTCGTCGAATGCATCACTGACAGCTTTATCAAAACTGAAATCTTCTATGTTTTGTAATGGGTGTTTGTATATTTCGTCTTTACTCATGCAACACAATATAAAGCCTATTGAGCGCCTGGTGGTTTGGCAGGAAGTCCACCCATAATTAAGTCCAGTGTTTCACGCAGGACGCGGCCTTTGCCATTCGCTGTCTCTCTTTCTTCGGCACGTAGTAAACCTGCTTGAAAAGCATGTGACAAGTCTGGACACTCATTGCCTGCTTCATACAGTACACGGTATGCAACGCCTTCATAAAGCCTGATAGTAATAGGCAGGCCACCAGCATTCCAGATACGTGAACCCATATTAATGGTCTCAGCTACTTCCAGTAGTAACGGGCTGAATTTTGGGCAGCTCTCCTTGAGCGATGTTTGAAATTCCTTGGGGCTGGCGAGGGCCTTGTCGAGGACTTCGGTCATTTGTTGTTTGCTTAAGCGTTTGCTTTGTTTTTCGTCGCCAGGAAGGCATGCAGTTATTATGAATACAAGTGAAATGATAAAGCTTAAAAGTAATATCCTCATGAATAGTCCTCTTGGCAAATGAGGCTAAATATCTAGTATAGCCTGTAAGTTTAAGTCTAACGGCGTAAATTGCTGTCAGGAATGTGGCCTGCGAGCACTTAGTTTTCCAGATAAACCACCTGGTCGCGGCCGCTTTGCTTGGCTTGATAAAGCGCTTTATCAGCACGCTGCAGAAGATGTCTGCCAATAAGCTTGGGTGCTTCGTTATGTCGTTCCTGGAAGTCTATGGTTGAGACGCCTACAGAGACAGTTATGTGAATATGTTTGCCTGCGTTCTTGAATTTTGTATCCGCAATGATTGTGCGAATACGCTCTGCGATTTCTATCGCTTTAGTCTCACCGCTTTGCCCCAACAGTATGGCAAACTCTTCACCACCATATCTGGCAACAACATCAATAGAGCGTATTTGTGCGCGTACCAACTCAGCGACTTTCTTTAATACAGTGTCGCCAACGTCGTGACCAAAGCTGTCGTTAATGATTTTGAAATGATCAATATCAATAAATAAACAGCTTAAGCTTGCTTCTAGACGCTTGTTGCGTGAAATTTCTTCTTCCAGGCGTTGATCGAAGAAGCGCCGGTTGTTAATGCCGGTAAGCGCATCTGTTAAACCCGCCTGTTTGAGTCGCTCATGCGCTATCGCAGTGTGCAGGCAGGTTGCCAGCACAGCGGCTAGATGTTGCAGGAAATCTGTCGCACTGCCTTTCTGGAAACGCTCGAGTTTGTAACTGCCCAGATTCAGGCTACCCAATAAACAGTTGTTTCTCTGTAAAGGAAGCAACGCTATGCTACGGGGATACTTCTGATTGGGTAAAAATAGTGAGCGATGTTTTTCCAGGTTGAATTTTCCCAGTGTAGGTTTGCGTGACATGCCGTAAATATGTTTTACATGGGTAATATCTGGTAATAACTGCAACGCTGTCTGATTGTCTGGGTTTTCGCCAGATTCTTTTAACAGTTTATAAATCTTTCTATCTTCATCATGCAGAATGATAGTTAAGGTGTCCCAGCCAAATGTTGAGCGGCTATGATGAGTGATAATCTGAATTAATTCTGAGAGTGAGCTACAGCTAAGCAGTTTTAATTCCAGATACTGGAATTTTTTGAGTATCTTCTCATTGTTGCGAGCATCATCGTAAACTGCTTCAAGTCTCTGCTTGAGTGTTTCCACTTCGTTCAGTTGCAGGTTTTTCTGTTCTGGTTGCGCAGCCATTCGTATGTCCCTAGTGGAGTAACTTTAAGCCATCCATGGGCATTGGAGAACCCATGGCGTAACCTTGGGCAAAATCAACACCCAGTTTGCGTAACTGCTCTACGACTTCCTCACTTTCTGCGCACTCGGCAATGGTGCCGATGCCCATTACATGCCCCATTTGGTTGATTGCTTCAACCATGGCGTAGTCGATAGTGTCATTTGACATGTCTGTGACAAAACTGCCGTCAATTTTTAAATAATCAACAGGCAGGTTTTTCAGGTAGGTAAATGAAGATAACCCGCTGCCAAAATCATCGAGTGCGAAGCAGCAACCAATAGTTTTCAGTTCTCTTATCAAATGATTGGCTTGCGTTAAATTGTTTATGGCGGCAGTTTCAGTGATCTCAAAGCAAACATGTTGAGGATCAACTTCAGAGCTGGCTAATTCATCTTTTATAAACGATAGTAACTTGTCGTCATTAAGTGAATTACCGGATAGATTGATGGCGATATGCACACCCGATTTTTCGCCAAATGTTTCGTGATAACTATGCAGGGCGGTATGAATAACCCAGCGATCTACATTAGGCATTAAGCCGTAACGTTCTGCGGCGGGAATAAAGCTGCCAGGCATAATAATATTGCCATTGGCATCGTTAAGACGCAGCAATAATTCGTAATGCTGTATTGAACGGTTGCCTAAAGATAAAGATACAATCGGCTGGCAATAAAGCATGAAACGATCTTCTTTTAGTGCGCCGGTAATTCCTGCCGCACGTAATATTTCAGCATGTTTGCGCGTAAGTTCATCATCATCAACCTGATAAACGTGAAACTGATTGCGTCCGCGCTCTTTGGCAGAGTAGCAAGTCAGTTCCGCACGCGTCAGCATCTGTGCAGGTTCTGGTGAATCTTTGGTAACAGGGACGATGCCGATACTCAGGCCCAGTTCGAAAGTCTGGCCTTCCCATGAGAAACGATGGCGTTGAAATTCTTCTATCAGTGCCTGTGAGGTGCGTTTCGCATTATCTATTGAGTGGTTGACCAGTAGCAAAGCAAATTCGTCACCGCTCAGTCGACCTATATAATCAATAGTACGGGTTTTTGAGCGCAGGAAATGTGCAACTTCGGTGAGTATGTAATCACCCGCGGAGTGTCCTGCCTGCGCATTAATAATTTTGAACTGGTTGACGTCTATGTAGCAAATGACATGTTGAACGTCATGCAGTGCTGCGCTAGCGATAGATTTTTCCAGTTGATATTCAAATTCCTGGCGATTTAGCAAGCCGGTAAGAGGATCATGCGATGCGCGGTGTTGTATTTCATTCACCAGACGTCTGGTTTCAGATAGATCTTTAATAATAATGACAGCACCGTAAGCATGACTCTCTATAGGGAAATGTGGTGCGATTGTTATTTCAATGGCGCGCTCATCATTATGATTATTCACCAGTAGCAAATTCTGCGAGATATGAATAGTACGATTTTCCTGAATCACGCTTTGCCCTGGTATTTCAAAACGTTCACGCTTGTCAGAATCAATCAAACGAATAATTTCTTTGATGTTGTGACCTTCAGCTTCAAATGTAGGCCATCCGGTTAAGCTTTCTGCAACCGGGTTCATGTGAATCACTTCAAGATTTCTATCTGTGATGATGACGCCTTCTTTTAGTAACTCCAGCGTCAGCTTATTACGCGTCTGTTCTTCCAGCAGTTCAGCTTCAATACGCATAAGATTGCTTTGATTTTGAATAACCAAAGCATAACCAGATGAACTGTTTGCTATATCATTAAGGGCAACCGTGCAGCGTAAGTGAAGAGTGCCATTGTTGGTATCAACAGAAATAAGCCCGGTAGATTTGTCTTCATTGTCGCGGGTTTCGGCAATTAATCGCTTGATAGCGCTTTGCTCTTGAGTGCCCAGGATTAAATCAATCGGCGTGCCGAGTGAATCCTTGGCGTCAATGTTGAGCATTTCGCAAGACACCTGATTTGCATGCGTAATGGTGTGGTTTTTGTCTAATAAAATAAATCCAACGTTAGCGCTGTTTAACAAGTCATCCACAACTTCTATTTCATCGGGCTGAGTCAGTAACGCCTTCTTGTTTAGTACAGGTATCTGATCGTTGTCAGGAGCGGCAGCATTTATATTTGTGTCGTTCGCAGAACTTGCCGTTGAACTTATTAATTCTGCCGGCAGGTTTTTGATATCAGCAGTCGAACATAAAAATAAGCCCTCGCCTAAAGCAGGATTAAGCTCGAAGTCCTGGCGCATTAGTTCGAAGTCGCTTGGTCTGCGTAATACAAAAATTTTGGTAAACGGATTCACAGCCTTAACCCAATTTGCAATCTTGAGTGGGTCTTCCAAGTGGTGCCCCAGAACAATAATGTCTGCATCTAGATTCCCGGATTTCAAAACATCTGATAACTGCGTCTCGCTCGTGTAATTTGATAAGGCTACAGGAGGTGGTATCTGACGACACAAATAAGACCAGAGGTCTTTGCCTATATTAATTAATGAAACTTTCGCTGCCATTAGACGAGAATTATCCCTGATCTGGTAAGGTTGTTTTTTGTGCTCGTGTGAAGGTTCATCTTGCTTCGCCTTCAAATAGATCCGTTTGTGCTCTTTCACGCAGATACTCTCGTATCCACTGTCGAACAAGTCGCGAGGCGTTATCGTCTTCCATCTTTACAGAGCGCATGAATTCATCACGCAATGACCGTGGAATCCTAACCTGGAGTAGGGCGGGGTCTGTAGGGTGTTTATCAGCCAAATCTATACTCTGGTCAGTAACAAGTAATTACAGGAGTATGACAACTTATGGAATTGCTTACAAGTATTTACTAAGTAATCGGGCTAACGTTGTGATTTAACTTGAAATATCTGGATTATGTCAAATTTTCAGATTTGGCTGGAATTCCTGAGCCAGCAAACATGCCGTGAGCGGCATGTTTTGACAGTATTCTGGTTTGTAACCATATGAAATATATAGTGAATATTTTTAATCTGTATTATTTGTCTGAAGATGCTGATGTCGTCAGCAATACGTGTGTATTTTGTTATGTGCTGCTGCCGGCAGATTGTTGTATAAAGAATTCATTTGTATGGCCGATTATTTATTATTAAGTTAATAAATGTTTGACCATCAACAAGTCTTCCAGAAAGCATGAGTAAACAAAAAAATTATTACCAGATATTACATGTACAGCCAGATGCACCCAGTGAGGTCATCCGCTCAACCTACCGTACTATGATGCAGAAGTTGAAAATGCATCCGGATCTGGGAGGTAATCAGCAGGATGCTGCGTTAATCAATGAGGCGTATTCAATACTGATGAATCCTGACACGCGGGCCAAGTATGATGCTTTATTGAACAACCCGAATCACGCTGACCAAAGCAATTCAGGACAGAAATCGCAAAATAGTGCTCGCAAAGTGGCGAAAGTCTACCTGGAAAATCAATGTACATTTTGCCAGCTGCCACATACTCATGGCAGAAATGTAAAACCGGATAGCCAATGTTCGAGGTGCGGGAGTGCTTTGTATCCTGCTGCAAAACAGAAGTTCGAATTGAATGACAGCCGATTAATCAATCGCATAGAAAAGCAGTGGCCGGTTTCTTTTAGTCTGCACTGGTCGGATTCCCGTAGTTATATTGGAATGACTCAAGATGTGTCACTTAATGGCCTTCAGGTGCAATCCAGTACTTTTGTAGAAAATGGTGAGGTAGTGAAATTGTCCAGCCACATGCTTGAAGCTGTCGCGCTAGTGGTCAATTCCAGGCCTGACCACACGATATTGCGAAAGCGCTGGAGGCTGGGTCTTGAATTTTTAACCTTGAGATTCCATCAATCCCAGGGAACGTTTGTAAGGGTAGATGCCTGATAAACACTTTGTAATGATTCTGGACAGGTCGCTATAGGTCTTTCACTCAAGCTGAATATATATAACACTGCTGAGTTCAAATCTGATTAAACCCAACAGCAAAGTGTGATGAGTGCGAATAAAACAATTTATGATCTGCTGAGTATTATGCAGGCACTGCGGGACCCTGAGACAGGTTGTGCCTGGGATAAAGTGCAAACTTTTGACACTATTGTTCCTTATACAATTGAAGAAGCCTATGAAGTGGCAGAAGCTATTGCGCGCAATGACATGCAGGATTTATGTGATGAACTTGGTGACTTGTTGCTCCAGGTAGTCTATCACGCGCAAATGGCCCAGGAAGCTGAAAAATTTTCATTTGATGATGTAGTGAATGCCATTTGTGAAAAAATGGTCAGGCGTCATCCTCACGTTTTTGGTTCTTCAGAACAGGTTGAGCAAGGCAAGCAGGACTGGGAGCAATTCAAGCAGCAGGAAAGATGGGCTAAGGGAAAACAGGAAGAGGACAATTCTGTGTTAGCGAATGTTGCTGAAGGGTTGCCAGCGTTAATAAGAGCACGCAAGTTACAAAAGAAAGCTGCAAGAGTAAATTTTGATTGGTCTGATGTAAAAGATGTTATTGCCAAGCTTAAGGAAGAAGTTGAAGAGCTGGAAGAAGCGATTAATGTGCAGCAAGGTAATATGCGTATTGAAGAAGAGATGGGTGATGTTCTGTTTTCGGTGATTAATCTCTGTCGACATGTAGGTGTAGATGCTGATGTCGCTTTGCAAAAAGCAAATTCAAAATTTGAACGCCGCTTTAGACTACTTGAAAGGTTTGTGTGTGAAGAGGGTGAAGAGATAACAAATCTGGAGGAAAGAGAAATGGACTCATACTGGAAGCGCGCTAAAAAACATTAAACGAGTGTTGATTGGGTTCGATCCTCTGAGAGACAGACGGGTTGAATTGATATCAGGTGCTAAACAGCATTGAAAAATCAACAGCCTGAAGATGCTTTGTTAATGCACCCACTGAAATATAATCCACGCCAAGCATGGCATATTGATTAATGTTGTCCATTGTAATGTTGCCAGATACTTCCAGTTTGATATTTTGACGGCTTGTTTCGACGGCCTGTTTTACATCTTGCAAAGAGAAATTATCCAGCAGCGCAATTGTCGCTTTATGTTCGATAGCTTCGTTTAGCTGCTCGTGTGTCTCAACTTCCACTTCAATTTTTAATTCCGGGTGCTGCTGTCTGGCTCTGGCAATGGCATTGCCGATTGATCCGCATGCGCGGATATGATTTTCCTTAATCAGGTAGGCGTCATACAGGCCCATGCGATGATTTTTTCCGCCGCCACAGAGTACTGCATATTTTTGTGCATAACGTAAGCCGGGGATGGTTTTGCGCGTGTCCAATAATTGGGTGTCTGTACCTTTTAGTCGATGCAGCAGTTTTTTTGTCGCGGTTGCTGTGCCTGATAAGGTCTGCAGGAAATTTAACGCTGTTCTTTCACCGCTAAGAATCGATCGTGCTGGGCCCGAAACCACGCAAATATCATTTCCCGGGTGCATAACTTCTCCATCTGCACGCATCCACCTGATATGAACGTCGGTATCTATCTGTTTAAACGTCTCGTTGAACCAGGCCTGACCGCACAGAGTCGCTGTTTCCCGGCAAATAACTTTGGCGCTAACATTGTCCGGGTCACATAAAGCAGCGCTCACATCACCCTGACCAATATCTTCGGCCAGGGCAGTGCTAACAGATTGACATATAACAGAGAGGTTGTGTGGTTCGTGTGCCTGCAAAAATCTATTCCTTTGAAAAATATTCCCTGGTGATTTTGAAAATGACAGGGCTTAGCAAGGCAAGCGCAATTAAGTTTGGTATCGCCATGAAACCATTCATTACATCAGCCAGAATCCAGATGAAATTCACCTTCTGGTAAGCGCCAAAAAATACTGCGATCACCCACAGTATACGGTAAGGCAATATGATTTTTTCACCGAAAATATATTCAGCGCAGCGTTCACCGTAGTAACTCCAGCCAAGAATCGTCGTAAATGCAAATACAACCAAACCAAATGTAATAATGTACTCACCAAATGGAATTGAATTGCCATAGGCTAGTGTAGACAGGCTTGCACCGGTTTCTCCGCTGGTCCAGGCGCCACTGATGATGATCACAAGTGCAGTCATCGTGCAGACGAGAATGGTGTCAATGAAAGTTCCCAGCATGCCGATCATTCCCTGGCGAACCGGACTATCTGTTTGTGCCGCTGCGTGTGCAATGGGTGCGCTACCCAATCCTGCCTCATTTGAAAAAATACCGCGGGCAACACCCATCTGTATGGCAATCATAATGCCTGCACCAGCAAAACCACCTGCGGCTGCACTACCATTGAAAGCGCTATCAACAATGAGCGAGAGTGCTGATGGTACTGCACTGATATTGCCAAGAATGATAATCAGTGAGCCTATGATATAAGCAATTGCCATGAGTGGAACAAGTTTGCCTGCGACAGATCCTATACGCTTAATTCCACCAAGTATCACAAGCCCTGCAAGTACGGCAATAATTGCGCCGGTGATTTTCTTGTCGACACTAAAGTTTGTATGTAACGCATCGGCGACTGAATTTGATTGCACCATGTTGCCAATGCCAAAGGCGGCAATGGTGCCGAATAATGCAAATAAAAATGCCAGCCAGCCCCATTGTGAGCCAAGACCGTTTTTTATGTAATACATAGGTCCGCCAACATGTTTACCGAGAGCATCCGTCTCGCGGTACTTAACGGCAAGTACTGCTTCACCATATTTGGTCGCCATACCAACCAGGGCGGTAATCCACATCCAGAATATTGCGCCCGGCCCACCTATGAAAATAGCAGTGGCTACACCGGCAATGTTGCCAGTACCAATGGTGGCAGACATGGCGGTCATTAAGGCCTGGAATGGGGATATCTCACCTTTTCCTGTACTTTTGCGTCCCTGAAATAACAGTGAAAAGGCATAGGGTATGGTTTTTCGCCAGGGAATAAATTTGAGACCAAGTGTCAGATAAGTGCCTACGCCCAGTATTAATATGAGTGTGAAGGGCCCCCAGATGAATGAACTAAGAGTGTTTAATAAGGACGTGATCTCTTCCATAATTCCTCCGCTGCTACTGTCATTATTATTGTTTTGTTAGCATGCAGGACATTGGCTGTGTAAATCAACTGTTGTTTGTGAGGTTTAAGTGGGGCGGTATGCGTAAATTGTTAGTAATTTCGACGGGTTATTATGTACTGATCTGTTTGGCTGTGATGATATCGGTGCTTGCAGAACCCCAATTTGCAGAGAGTCATGACTGGCAGGATACAGATTTTTCGCGTGCGACGGTTGAGTTCGACGGAATGATCGAGGGCGGTCCAGGCAAGGACGGCATTCCCTCTATCGACAAGCCCGAATTTGAAACAATTGATTCTGCTGAAAAATGGTTGGATAGCCGTGATCCGGTAGTAGTGTTTTCCAGTGGTATGGAATCAAGGGCTTATCCCCTGCAGATTTTAATCTACCACGAAATTGTGAATGATCAGCTGGCTGGCCATGAAGTTGCAATTACATATTGCCCTTTATGTAATGCTGCCATGGTTTTCTCCAGGAGACATAAGGGCGAATTGCTTGATTTTGGTACTACTGGAAAAGTGTACACCAACAATTTGGTGATGTATGACCGCCAGACACAGTCTTGGTGGTTGCAGTTTACAGGGGATGGAGTCGTGGGTAGTTATGCTGGAGACACGTTGCAACTCCTGCCATCGCAAATTGTATCGTTTGAACAATTCAAGGACGCACATCCCTCAGGGAAAGTGCTGTCGATTAACACCGGATTCCATAAAAAATACGGCGTTAACCCTTATGTGAACTATGATTCTCGAAATGTTCCGATAGGATGGTTTTATCGTAAGCCATTTGATAAGCGTTTGCCTGCAATGGAACGTGTGCTTGGTGTGGTTGATGGAGATAAAGCGGCCGCATTTCCATTTTCCTATCTGAGTACGACGCCTATTGTGCAAACCCGTATCGGAGAGTCTGAAGTGCTGGTAATTAGCAAGCCTGGAATGGCATCTGCGGTAGACGCAAGAACAATACGTGAATCGAAAGATATTCTGGCTGCGGCAGCATATTCAAGAAAAGCAGGAGATCAGTTGCTGGACTTTAAGCTAAGCGAGAATACGATTGTTGATGTTCAAACGGGTTCGACCTGGAATATGTTTGGAGTTGCCATTGATGGCGAATTGAAGGGAACCCGGCTAGAAAAAATTGACCGAGGTGTATTCTTTTCTTTTGTGTGGCTGGATTTTTTTCCCGCTTCCTTGATTTTTAGGGAGTGAGAGGAAATTCCTTTATTAGAGATTGAGTGTTCACCCCAGGTGCCTGGGAACAAATAAATATGTGCTAAACCGGTATTAATTGGCGCGATTATTATCAGTGTCCAACTTTGGTCTGTTCTTGCGACAAGAGTAAAAATTCAATTAAAGCTTTTTGTCCATGCAGACGATTTTCTGCTTCATCCCATACAACGCTTTGTGGTCCTTCCAGTACGCTGGTTGTTACTTCTTCCTCGCGATGAGCAGGTAGGCAATGCATAAACAATGCATTTTTATCTGCCTGTTGCATAAGTTCAGTGTTTACCTGAAATGATGCAAATGCTTTCTCGCGTTGTTTTTGTTCTTTTTCCTGGCCCATGCTCGCCCATACATCGGTGACGATAAGGTCAGAACCTTTTGCAGCATCCATGGCATCGTTGGTGAAATACACTTTATTGCCAGCAGCAGTGACAATATCCTGGTCAGGTTCGTAGCCTTTAGGGCTGGCAATGCGTAAATTAAAATCCAGCAGGCGGGCAGCATTAATATATGAATGACACATATTGTTGCCATCTCCTATCCAGGTCACAGTTGCGCCCTGTATATTACCGCGTCTTTCAAACCAGGTCTGCAGATCCGCGAGTAACTGACAGGGATGCACTAAATCAGTTAAGCCGTTGATTACCGGAACGGCTGCAACACTGGCAAAGCGTTCGATAATTTCATGTGCGTAAGTGCGAATCATGATGATGTCAACCATGCGTGATAGCACACGAGCAGCATCTTCTACCGGTTCACCTCTACCTAGCTGTGTGTCTTTAGAAGACAGGAATAATGCATGTCCTCCAAACTGTGCCATGCCAGCCTCAAATGAAACCCGGGTGCGAGTAGATGACTTGTCAAACAGCATGGCCAGGGTTTTATTCTGGAACGGTGTATATGATTCACCATTATGTAGCATAGTTTTGAGTTCAATTGCTCGAGTGATTATTGAGCGTAGTTCATCGCTGCTAAGGTCTAGTAATGATAGAAAGTGACGAGGCATAATGTTTTTTAGTTTGAATTAAAGCTGTTGCTGGAAGTCTTTTATACACTCAGAGAGGATACTTGCAATAAGTGCAATTTCAGCCTGACTGGTGATTAGCGGAGGAAGCAGGCGAATGACATTTCCTGCAGTGACATTGATTAATAGTTTTCTTTTCAAGGCTATGTCAACAATATCTGGGCACTGTGTTGTCAGTTCTATGCCAATCATCAAACCACTTCCACGTACCTCTTTTACAAGAGGGTGATCGCTGAATTCATGTTTTAATGTATCAACGAGTAATTTTCCCATCTCGAAGGCATGAGACAAAAGATTTTCATCTTCAATGATTGTGAGTACCTGCAAGGCAGTAGCACAAGCCAGTGGGTTGCCACCAAATGTGCTTCCATGAGAGCCGGGGCCAAATAATTCAGCAGCTTTACCTCGTGCCAGGCACGCGCCTATTGGCATTCCGTTTCCAAGTCCTTTTGCTGTCGTCATAACATCGGGGAGTATCTGCTGGTGATGGCAGGCAAACCACTTGCCAGTACGACCGTTTCCGGTCTGTACTTCATCCAGCATTAATAGCAGATCATGTTGATCGCAAATACTGCGTAATTCCTGCAAGTAAGACTCCTCGGGAATATGAATTCCGCCTTCACCCTGAATAGGTTCAACCAGAATGGCGCAGACACTCGCATTGTTCCTGCATATTTGGGCGATGGCTTCGCTGTCATCATATGGAACACGTATAAATCCTGCTACCAGAGGCTCAAAACCCGTATGAACTTTTTCATTGCCGGTGGCGCTCAAGGTTGCCATGGTGCGTCCGTGGAAACTGTTTTCACACACAATAATGGTGGGTGTTTCGATGTTTCGCTGGTTGCCATGCAGGCGTGCAAGTTTAATGGCAGCTTCATTCGCTTCTGCTCCTGAGTTACAGAAAAATGCGCGATCCATATTACTAATCCGGCATAGTCGCTCACTTAACTGTTCCTGGGCGTTGATGCGATAGATGTTCGATGTATGTAGTAGTGTCCCGGCTTGTCGGCAAATAACTTCGGCAATTTTTGGGTGTGCATGGCCCAATCCACAGACTGCGATGCCAGATAAGGCATCCAGATATTTTTCACCATTCTGTTCCCACAACCATACGCCTTCACCTTTTGTGAAGTTGATGTCCTTGCGAGCGTAGGTCGACATAAGTGTATTCAAAATAATAAATTCAATCGTTGATGAAAATAAAAACGGCAGCGGGATTCCGCTGCCGTTGTCAAATTATGCTACCAAACATACTGTTTTTCCAGTTTGTTTGGCGGGCGTTAGCAGCCCTTGGGGTTTTGCCTAGAAAGGCAAGCCGTGACCGTGGCCAACCATGCACATAATCATGGGGATAGATAGTAACGTGTTGGTACGCGATGCCATAAATGCCACTTTCTTTGCCGTAGCTTTTTCAGCGTCAGTGGCTTCTTTTATGCCAAGCAGTTTCTTCTGGTTTGGCCAGATGAGCACCCAGACATTAAACAGCATAATTGTGCCTAGCCATGCGCCAATGCCTATAACAGTGATACCGTTTGTGAAAAGCATATTTGGAACAAAGCCGCCCACATAAGATAATGCGCCAGCACCTGTTAACCATGTTGCCAATGCGCCCCAACGAAACCAGGCCAGTGCACGTGGTGCAACATATTTGCTAATGGCGGCAGGCCCCGGTCCATTGCTATCCGCGGTTGCTGCTGCCACCGCAGGCACTTGTACGAAATTGAAATAGTAAAGTAAGCCGATCCAGATAATACCGACAAAGACATGTAGCCAAACCATTAGCGACCATGTGTTTAGTTCCATAGTAATTCCTCCTGAAATTTTGATTATTTGTATTATGCGTTATACGCTGCAGACTGATTTATACGATTAGCGTAATAATTATTGCTAAAACAAATCCTGCAATGATGGTCCCTAGTACTGAATTAAGTGGGTTCACGTAGCACCTCAATCTTGATTGTTATTATTAAATATAAGGTTCTATAGATATATGCAAAAACCTTATTACCGAACAAGCTGAACAATAGAAGGTTTTACCACTAAAAACAACAATCCCGGATGGCTATAAAATCAATTCAGTTAAGCTTGTTTACTCATAAAATCAATGCGTTATGTGAGGAAATGGGCGCTCAACTTCGTCATGCTGCATTTTCACCCAATATTCGTGATCGGCTGGATTATTCTTGCGCAATTTTTGATAGTTATGGGCAGATGTGTGCCCAGGCAGCGCATATTCCTGTTCATCTGGGCAGTATGGCCTATGCCATGCAAGGTATCGTCAGCTCATTTGACTGGCAGCCGGGTGACGTGGTTATTTTTAATGACCCTTATCTGGGAGGAACCCATTTACCGGATGTGACTCTGGTATCCCCTGTGTTTGATTCGGGTCTATGCGTAGGTTTTGTGGCGAATCGAGCCCACCATGCGGATATTGGCTCAGATGAACCCGGTTCCATGCCGCTTTCTTCTTCTCTTGAACAGGAAGGTATTGTTATCTCGCCACAGTATCTGGGGCGTAATAATCAGATAGACAAAGACCTGTATCTAAAAATATTCGCCGGTGTACAGCAAAAAGAGACTACCTATGCAGACGTTAATTCACAGTTGGGTGCTAATTTACACGGGGCAATTCGTTTGCAGGCATTAGCTCATGAGCTTGGATTAAATCTATACCATGAGTTAATAAAACAGGTATTTGATTATGCAAAAACAATGGCAGTCAGCCAATTGAAAAGAATTCCAAACGGAAACTATTCGGCCATAGATTTTATGGATGATGATGGACTGGGTCATACAGATATAGCTGTCAAAGTAGATGTAACTATCAACGATGGCGATATACAGGTTGATTTCGCAGGAACGAGTAAGCAGGTTCAGGGTAATATAAATTGTCCGAAAGCAGTCACAGCAGCTGCGGTATTTTATGTATTTCGCTGTTTGATGAGTGACGATGTGCCTGCGTGCCAAGGAACATTTGACTCTATTGTCATTACTACTTCCTCAGGCAGTCTGGTAGATGCTAATTTTCCTGCCGCGGTAGCCGCAGGCAATGTGGAAACAAGCTCACGCATAGTTGATGTACTGTTTGCTGCACTGGCACAAGCGTGTCCGAATGAAATCCCTGCAGCCAGTCAAGGCACGATGAATAATATTGCAATGGGTATGCACGGTGAAAATGCCTGGAGTTATTATGAGACGATTGGCGGCGGCGCGGGTGCGACGGCGTGTAGCCACGGCGCTGATGCGATACAGACTCATATGACAAACACCCAGAATACTCCTATTGAAGTGCTTGAAATGAATTACCCTGTAAGAGTGCGACGATATGAAATTCGCCATGGCTCTGGCGGAAGGGGGATGAAACATGGTGGTTGTGGAATGATTCGGGAATTTGAGTTTTTGAAGCGTGCAAGAGTCACTGTCTTAAGTGAGAGAAGAATGCATGCTCCGTATGGTCTGAATGGAGGAGAGCCAGGCAAGCCAGGTCAGAATTTTTTAAATGACGAATTGATCGGCAGCAAAGTTTCCCTGACTGTTGAAGGCGGTGATCGCGTGCGGGTTGAAACACCAGGCGGTGGTGGCTTTGGTCTTGCTGAGTCTGTTAATTAACGTTAAATAAAATATATATGTGTGGAATATGTGGTGAGCTGGTCTTGCGTGGCCAGTCAGTTAACGAGCAGCGTATAAAAAATATGCTTGTACATCTGGAGCGACGTGGACCAGATGATCAGGGTGTTTATATCAACAGGCAAATTGGTCTGGGACACAGACGTTTATCGATCATAGATTTGTCGTCGGCGAGTCATCAGCCATTACATAATGATAACAAGTCTCTGTCTATTGTGTTTAACGGCACTATTTATAATTACCCCCAATTGCGTAAACAATTGCTGGCCCAAGGCGTGCAGTTTTCTTCGTCAGGAGATACTGAAGTTATTTTAAAGGCCTATGAAGCATGGGGTGAGAAGTGTGTTGACAGGCTGATAGGTATGTTTGCATTTGCCATTTGGGATGAACGTAAACAAAAACTGTTTGTTGCACGTGATCGTCTTGGCATTAAACCTTTTTATTACAGTCAGACGGGCCAGTCGTTTTTATTTGCTTCCAACACGCAGGCGTTACTTGCGACCGGTGATGTCGATACCAGCATTGATACCCAGTCACTGCAACATCAATTTACACTACATGCGGTTGTACCAGCGCCTGGAACCATACTGAAAGGCATTCGCAAACTGCCGCCGGGTCATTTTATGTGGGTAGATGCAAAAGGGGTGGGTGAGCCGAAAGCATTCTGGAAATTATCTGCGCGAAGAACAGAAAAAAGAGACGAGCAGGAATGGATTGAACAAATTCAACAGGCGCTGCAATTGGCGGTTGACCGGCGACTGGAAATCTCGGATGTGCCTGTGGGCGTATTGTTGTCGGGCGGATTGGATTCCAGTTTGCTCGTCGGCCTGCTGGCTCAAAAACACGGCGAAGTAAACACTTATTCGGTTGGCTTTGAGGATCAACCAGAAGAACGCGGGAATGAGTTTGAATACTCTGATGCAGTGGTGGAGCGCTTTTCAACAAAACATCACCGTTTTCATATACCCAATGAACAGGTGTTAACGAGGTTGCCAGAAGCAATTCGCTGTATGCCGGAACCGATGGTTGCACAGGATGCAGTGGCTTTCTACTTGCTGGCAGAACAGGTCAGTAAGGATATAAAAGTTGTGCAATCAGGCCAGGGTGCCGATGAAGTGTTTGCCGGTTATTTCTGGTATCCCAAAATGCATGTAGCGAAAGGCAGTTATATAGAGCGGTTTTCTTCATTTTACTTTGACCGCGATTTTGATGAATACACTAAAACTGTTAATGCAGCTTATGTGCAACAAGACTACACAAGCAGGCTTGTCAGCGAGGCGCTGGAAAATAGTGATTCCGATACATTTATCGATGCAGTACTTCAGTTTGATGTAAGCACCTTGATTGTTGATGATCCTGTCAAGCGAGTCGACAGTATGACTATGGCCTGGGGTCTTGAGGCGCGCGTTCCTTTTCTGGATCATGAGTTGGTAGAGCTCGCCATGCAAATGCCGCCAGAAATGAAGCTGAAAGAGGATGGCAAGTATGTGCTTAAGAAAATTGCACGTGGACTCATTCCAGATTCCGTAATAGATCGGCCTAAGGGGTATTTCCCAATGCCGGCATTAAAGTATGTGCGTGGAGATTTTCTGGAAATGGTGCGTGACACATTAACGTCTGATGCGTGTATTCAACGCGGGCTGTTTTCGCGTGACTATGTTAATACCTTGCTTAATGCACCTGACAAATACCATACGCGTCTGCAAGGCAGTAAAATATGGCATATGGCGTTGCTGGAACAATGGCTGCAGGCCAATGTCGATGGCGCTGCGTATCCCTCACGATAGGTAGTCAGTGGCTGGTCAGCCGCATAAAATGTTCAATTATTCAATTGCTCATTATTCAGAGAATAATCACCAGAGGAACCCAGTATGGATGTGTTAGACAGAATTAAAGAACAGGTCGAGTCAAACCCGGTCATTGTTTACATGAAGGGAACACCGCAAATGCCACAGTGTGGCTTTTCAATGCGCACAGCAGAAGCGCTTAAAAAATGCGGGCATGAATTTGCTTACGTCAACGTGTTGATGGACCCTGAAATTTTTCAGAACCTTCCACGTTATGCGGACTGGCCAACGTTTCCGCAGGTGTATATCAACGGTGAACTGATCGGTGGATGTGACATCACTCTTGAGATGGCAGAGAAAGGAGAACTGCAGGAAATGATCAAACAGGCGGCTGCGAAATAGTAGTCAACAATTAATATCAAGTGTCGTCATTTGCACGCCGCTCATAATTGTCTGGATTCGAGTTGTTCGGGAAGATTGCTCTAAATTCTGTCGCCTGAACTAGAAGCAGAGTTGGGTGAAATAATGATCATTACGCTCGTGACATAAACTTTCCGGTTGCGGTATTTACTTTGATTATCTCGCCGCTCTCAATATATTCGGGCACCTGAACTTCCAGTCCGGTGCTTAATGTAGCGGGCTTTGTTCTGCTGGCAGCGGTCGCACCTTTAATGCCTGGTGCGGTTTCTGTAATTTCCAGATCAACAGATTGAGGGAGTTCTATACTTAGCAGGGAGCCATCCATGATTAATGCGGTGAGTCCTTCCAGACCTTCTGTGACATACGGCATAAGATCCTCAATCTCATCAAGCTTCACTTCGTACTGGGAATAGTCATCTGTATTCATCAGAATAATGTTGTCTCCGTCGGTGTATGAATACTGTACCGGAACACGGATGCAATCGGCCTCTTTAACGACATCATCACTTTTGTAGGATTCATCCAGTTTCTGTCCTGTCTTGAGGTTTTTGAAGCGAATTTTATACAGTGTTGTTGCCCCTCTGGAAGATGGACTTTTAGCTTCTACATTTTTGACGGCATGAGGTTCGCCATTAATATCAATGACCATTCCCCGTTTTAGTTCACTGGCTTTCGGCATAATTAATATCTAGATTGTTTTATTCCTGAGCAGAGTCTTCGCTGACTAATGCCGGGTTAGAGTTTGGAATGATATTTTCTACTTTGTCGTTCCAGGTATTTAGAATTTTGCAAAATATTTCGGCTGTCATGCGTGCATCATAAAGGGCTGAGTGGGCTTCGTCGCTATTCCAGGGCAGACCTGATACCTGCGCAATTCTGGACAGCACCGTCTGTCCGTAGGCCATTGCTCCCAGGCTAACGGTGTCGAAACAGCTGAAAGGATGAAACGGGTTGTTTTTAACATTGGCTCGATTGACGGTGGCATTTATAAAATTCAAATCGAAAAAAGCATTGTGGCCGACCAGAATGGCGCGTTTACATATATTCTCTTTGGACGCCTTACGCACGTGTTTGAAAATTGCTTTTAGGGCTTCACCCTCTGGTGAAGCGATACGTAGAGGGTGAAAAGGGTCTATACCGTTTACTTCCAGTGAAGCAGGCTCCATGTTGGCGCCCTCAAATGGCTGGACATGGATGCTGTGAGACTCTTTGCAATGAAGCACACCTTTTGCGTCAATACCTAAAATAATGGCAGCAACTTCTAGCAAAGCGTCAGTCTGGGCATTGAAACCGCCTGTTTCTACATCAATGACTACTGGGCAAAAACCACGGAAACGATTTCCCATGGGAACGAACTCGATATCGCTGTTAATGATACTGTGCTGGGTTGGCATGAAGATTTCTTGTTAAATTGTGATTGGTACTAGGTCATTCGAATCATCATTCGATATAATGTCTGGCTTAATTCGCACTAAATTTAAACTACAAAACATTATGACAGACATTCGAAAAGTCGTCCTTGCTTATTCTGGGGGCCTAGATACATCAATAATTCTGCGTTGGCTGGAGGAACAGTATGAGTGTGAAGTAGTCACATTCACCGCTGATCTGGGTCAGGGCGAAGAAGTTGAGCCGGCACGTGCCAAAGCCCAGCAGATGGGCGTAAAAGAAATCTATATTGAAGATTTGCGCGAAGAATTTGTGCGAGATTTCGTCTATCCAATGTTCCGCTGTAACACTATTTACGAAGGGGAATATTTACTGGGTACTTCTATTGCAAGGCCGCTGATTGCTAAACGTTTAGTAGAAATTGCACGGGAAACAGGTGCTGATGCAATTTCACATGGTGCGACCGGCAAAGGAAATGATCAGGTCAGGTTTGAACTGGGTGCCTATGCGTTAAACCCGGATATCAAAATCATCGCACCCTGGCGCGAGTGGGATTTAAATTCGCGTGAAACCCTGATGGCTTACGCAGAAAAGCACGGCATTCCTGTCGAGCAAAAGCGTAAAGGCAAGTCACCGTACTCGATGGATGCAAATTTACTGCATATTTCCTATGAAGGAGGTCCATTGGAAGATCCATGGACAGAGCCTGAGGAAGATATGTGGAAGTGGAGTGTGTCCCCGGAACAGGCACCGGATAAAGCAGAATATATAGAATTAGGGTTTGAGCAAGGAGATGCTGTTTCACTAAATGGTGAGAAACTGTCTCCGGGAACAATGCTAAAATCGCTTAATGAGTGTGCAGGACGACATGGAATCGGACGACTGGATATTGTCGAGAATCGTTATGTCGGAATGAAATCACGGGGATGTTATGAAACACCCGGTGGGACAGTGCTCCTTAAAGCGCATCGTGCTCTGGAGTCCATTACACTTGATCGCGAGCTCGCGCATTTAAAAGATGATCTAATGCCGCGCTATGCCACGTTAATTTATAATGGCTACTGGTGGAGTCCTGAGCGAATGGCCATACAGGCGCTGGTTGACCAAACACAAAAAACTGTCACTGGAGAGGTGCGTTTAAAGCTCTACAAAGGTAGTATTAGTGTCACCGGTCGCAAGTCTGAGAAAGAAAGTCTGTTTAGTGAGGCAATAGCCACCTTTGAAGATGATCAGGGCGCATATGATCAAAAAGACGCTGAAGGCTTTATCAAGCTCAATGCATTAAGACTGCGAATACAGGCACAATCTAAAAAATAAAATAATAGAGTCAGATTGATATGGAGGAGATGTCAGTGTCAAACAAAGGAATATCCAGGGTTTATGCATTGTTGATTGCTTGCGCAATGATGATGCTTGGTGGGTGCGCAAGTACGCAATATGTTGAAAGTGAACGTGATCCCTGGCAGGGGTTTAATCGGACAATGTATGGATTTAACGATGGCCTTGACAGGGCATTATTAAAACCTGCGGCGAAAGGGTACAAGGCAGTCGCACCTGATTTTGTGGAAACAGGCGTACGAAATTTCTTCGATAATCTGGATGATATCAGTGTCGCAGTGAATAACCTGCTTCAGGGTAAAGTGTCTAATTCATTTTCAGATATCGGCCGACTCGCAATAAACAGTACCATCGGTGTATTAGGTCTGTTTGATGTCGCGAGCTCCATGGGTCTGACCAAACATGATGAAGATTTTGGTCAAACACTCGGTGCCTGGGGAATGGACTCTGGTCCTTATGTTGTGTGGCCACTCTTTGGCCCTTCTTCACTCCGTGATTCTCCCTCACTAGTCGTTGATAGAGTGTTACTGAACCCGCTGACTTATGTTGAAATAAAAACCGGTGAGCGAATTGCAGTGATTGCGCTAGATGTTGTCAGTGTAAGGGCAGAATTACTCTCACTGGAAGAAACTGTCGATGAGATATCAACCGACAGATATACCTTTATTCGCGAAGCTTATCTGGATCGCAGGAATTTCCTGGTGCATGACGGGTCGCCACCGGATGAAACCGATCTTTATGATGAGCTTGACGACGAATAAACGGTAAGATTATTTACTTGCTACGTTAGATTGCTATGGGGGCCTGCATACTTTGTGGAAAGTCTGCAGGCCTTTTTTATTCCCTGCATAAAAACTGTTTCAAACAATATAACAATTCTGATCAGATTATTGCCCATCACTTGATAGAAGGGCTGGGAAAAGTAGAGCCAGCACAAATAGCTAATAAAATATCGACAGAAATTGCCAGATACGAATTTTCACCCGAAGCGCAACAGCGTACTCTGAATCGCTCGCTGGAGTATTTTTCTAAACGCCATATTGAGAAAAATAAAAAGTTAGCCTCTGAAATTCCTTCCTGGCTGGCAGTGCTTGCAGCGCTTGCGCCCAATGAAGATCTGTTTGTAAACAAGCACTTTATAGTGCAGCAACAAAACCTGTTAGCTCTGCAGTCACTACAGGATAGGCAACTGCCCGACGGCAACTGTAATCCTGCGAACTTTTGTATCACCCTGAAAGATAATGAGCAGTTATGGTGGTGTTTCAATCAAGGCTCCATAGAGCATTTAAAACCCATCAGCAATAAACGCCAATGGTCTGTTGTCGTACAGCTTGCCGAAAGTTTACTGTCGAAAAAAAACAGGCAATCACTTGAACGTGAAAGTCTCGGTGAAGGAAAGTTATTGATTACCAGTCAAAGACTGTGTTTCGAGAAGGATGGTGATGTTGTCTTTACCGAGTATAAAGATATCTATTCATGCACGCCGGTCACTAACGGGATTCGACTTCAGTCAAAGCAATTAAATGCGATACCGCGCACGTATGTTTGCGAGGATGGCAGACTGCTTTATAGTTTTATAAGGTATGCACAAAGCTGATGTTTGTGACGCTAAACACATCCATGTGTGTCAGCATGATCTGGCATGTCAGCTAAAGAGTGATTTAAGCCAGGAAAAAAAACCGCCAGTTGGAGCCGTAGCATTGTCTGTGGTGGGTTGTGATTGTGCAGGTTTAGCCTGCGCCTGATGAAGATCATGTGACGCTTGCCAGTGTCTGCGTAACACAGAGTCTTGAGGTACTTCCGCTGCATTGTTCATATAGCTCTCCTCCTCAATTGATGTCGAGAATGGTGTAATCCCGGACTTTTGATTTAAAGTCCGGGGTAAGCATTTTTGAACAATATTTAGCCGTATGCAACTGTTTTATACAGACAATCAGCTTTTGCTGATTGTAGCCGCTGACTGAACTTCCTGAATATAGCTGTTAATTGCTTCCCTGATCAGGGACTGCTGAAGCTCATCTCGCTTGGATTCAAATGTTGGTTTCTCAAGTTCGCGAGTATCTTCAAGCTTGATTACATGAAAACCAAAATCAGTCTGCACAGGGGTCACTGAGACATCACCTTTATTCATCAGTTTTACGGCATTAGCGAATGGGGGAACCATGCGCGATGCTTGGAACCAGCCAAGGTCTCCTCCGTTAGGGCCTGATGGGCCTGTTGAACGCTCTTTGGCAAGTGCGACAAAGTCGCCTCCATTGCGTAGTGCATCTATGACAGCTATTGCTTCATCTTCTGTTTTCAGAAGTATATGACGTGCTTTGAATTCGCGACTTTCACTATTACTCATCTGGGCGTCATAAGCGGCTTTTAATTCTTCTTCAGAAAATTCAATAGAACCAAATTTTTCGCGCATGAGTAAGCGAGCCAGTATTTCAGATTCCTGTAATCGAAGCTGGTAACGAACCTCTTCTTTGTCGGCAATTCCCGCTTTGATTGCTTCTTCGCGCAGCAGTTCTGTGGCAATCATTTCATCCAGAATCTGATCGTCAGACACCTGTGGGTTGCCTTTCAGTTTTTTAAAACTGTTTAAATCGTCTTTGCTTATTACTGTGTTGTTAACTTTTGCCGCAACCTGATCGGCAGGAATACTTGCAGTGCTGTTGTCGGAAGTACTTGAAGTCTCTTCGTTACAGGCGGCGAGGGTAAAGACGCTGAATATGATGAATGGTGCGAATAAACGATGCATAGAATGTTCCTGTGTGGTGGATGTTTAGGTGTAGTTGTTAAGGTAATACTCTCTTGAATGGCTTAATGGTGACATGCCGGTAAACACCGGCGTCGATGTAAGGGTCAGCGTCAGCCCAGGTTTGAGCGTCTTCCTGTGAGTCAAACTCGGCGATAATTATGCTGCCGGTAAATCCGGCCTCACCGGGGTCTTCGCTATCAATCGCTGGATTTGGGCCGGCTGTTAGCAGCTTTCCTGCATTTGCCAGGTCCTGCAGGCGCTTAATATGCATTGGGCGCGCACTTTTGCGTTTTTCCAAACTGTTTTCAACATCTTCACTTATGATTGCATACCACATGGTTAGTTCACTCTTTTCGTTTACTCTTCTGGTTTCACGGTAATGTAACGGCTCAAAATAATCATTTGGATAATAATGAAGGCGATAGTAAGGCCCATCATTCCAAATAACTTGAAATTCACCCATATTTCTTCGCTGAAATTGTAGGCGATGTAGAGATTAATTACCGCTACAAATACAAAAAAAGCTATCCATGCGGTATTCAGTTTATTCCAGATATTCCTGGGAGCATCGATTGCGCCCCCTAAAAATCTTTGTGCGAGTGTTTTATCACCTATAAAGGCACTGCCTAAAAAGATTAATGCGAACACTAAATTGATAACAGTAGGTTTCCATTTGATGAAAGTCGGATCACGTAAAAGTAAAGTTGCACCTCCAAATATAAGGAACAGGACAAAAGTGATTGTCTGATTTTTGTTGAAATTGCGATGATTGATAGAATGAACAAGCACAGTAATTCCGGATATAACGATGGCAACTAATGTGGCAAAATAAATCGAATCGGATGCATTGCCGGGTGTGAGAGAGAAAGGCATCGATGCATTGATTGATTCAATGACAGGTGCCGGGATAAGTGAATACAGCTTATAAGCAGCAAAAAATAGAATGACCGGGAAAAACTCAATTAAAAATTTCATATGATGACTGATTAGCTGCTGGATAAATTAATTAGGCTTTATGCCAAGAGCCGCGTATTGTAGCGGAATTATTAATCTCAAATACATGCTGTTAGCTAAATAAGCTATAAATCCCATGAGTCAGTATTTTTCAATCCACCCGGAGAATCCACAACTGCGTTTAATCAAACGTGCGGTTGAAATGATCAGGCAAGGCGCATTGATTGTCTATCCAACTGACTCCTGTTATGCATTTGGCTGCCATATTGGCGATAAAGATGCGCTGGAGCGCATTCGGCGCATACGCGAAGTAGATGATAAACATAATTTTACACTGGTATGCAGAGATTTGTCAGAGCTGGGTAATTATGCTTTTGTGGATAATGCTACTTTCAGGCTGTTGAAAAATTATACGCCCGGGCCATATACCTTTATTTTACGTGCATCACGTGAAGTGCCGCGACGTATGCAGGTAGCCAAACGCAAGACAATAGGCCTGCGTATCCCTGATCACCCTGTTGCCCTCAGTCTGCTTGAAGAGTTGGGTGAACCACTAATGAGTAGTACTCTGATACTGCCAGGTGATGAAACGCCAATGACCGATCCGGAAGATATGAGAGATCGACTCGAGCATAAAGTAGACTTGATCATCGATGGTGGAAACTGCGGTTTCGAGCCCACCACGGTGGTGAATATGGAGGATTCAAGCTGCGAAATACTGCGTCAGGGGAAAGGTGAATTCAGTCTGTCCTGATTATTGATAGCGTCGAATTTGCCAAGCCAGTATAATTGAGTCAACAATGGAACTGATTATCAAGATTGCGCTTTTTGCGCCCCCTGTACTTTTAGCGATTACCCTGCACGAAGTTGCACATGGATGGGCGGCACGATACCTGGGCGATCCAACAGCGGCCAGTCTAGGGCGCCTTTCACTAAATCCGATAAAGCATATTGATCCTGTAGGGACGGTGATAGTGCCGGCTGTTCTATTTGTAATGAGTGGATTTATGTTCGGGTGGGCAAAACCGGTTCCCGTAGACATGCAGAGGTTGAATGATCCAAAGCGGGATATGGCGCTGGTTGCAGCTGCTGGTCCGGCATCCAACTTTGTTATGGCATTTTTGTGGGCATTAGTAATTAAAGCTGGTTTCATGACTGAATCCGATGTTGTAAGAATGGTTCTGGTAGAAATGGGTAAAGTGGGAGTGGGTATTAACCTGGTATTAATGGTACTGAACCTAATCCCAATCCCTCCTCTTGACGGGGGGAGAGTGTTGTCGGGAGTGTTGCCAGACAGGTTAAGTACGGTTCTTGCTAAAATTGAACCATTTGGAATGTTTATTATATTTGGCCTTCTTGCAATGGGGCTACTCGGTCTTTTTTTACAAGGCCCATTATCTTTCTTTCAAACATTTATTATTAAATCAGTTGGACTTTAAATTTCTCTAATGGCTGCCTCTAATACTCAAAATCAACGCGTGTTATCCGGCATGCGACCCACCGGGAAGCTGCATCTTGGTCACTATCATGGTGTATTAAAAAACTGGATTGAACTACAGCATACCCATGAATGCTATTTCTTCGTTGCGGACTGGCATGCGTTAACGACTGAATACGATCACAGTGAGGAAATTGCGGCACATGTAACAGACATGGTAATTGACTGGCTTGCCGCAGGAGTGACACCAGGGACCGCAACCCTGTTTATTCAGTCACGTGTGCCTGAACATGCGGAGTTGCATTTGCTGCTGTCAATGATGACACCATTGGGATGGTTGGAACGTGTACCCAGCTATAAAGATCAGCAGGAAAAGCTGAAAGAAAAAGATCTGGCAACCTATGGGTTCCTCGGCTATCCGTTACTTCAGTCGGCTGACATTCTCGTCTATAAAGCGGGTAATGTCCCCGTCGGTGAAGATCAGGTTGCGCACGTAGAGTTAACCCGAGAAGTAGCCCGTCGCTTCAATCATATTTATGGCAAAGAACAGGGGTTTGAGGAAAAAGCGGCACAGGCGATTGCAAAAATGGGTAAAAAAAATGGCAAACTCTATAAAAATCTACGCAAAGAGTATCTGGAAAAAGGTGATATGGAGTCACTAGGTGTCGCGCAAGCGTTGCTGGAGTCACAACAAAATATTTCACTGGGCGACCGTGAGCGGTTGTTTGGATTCCTTGAGGGGACGGGTAAAATTATTCTGCCAGAACCACAGGCATTACTGACTCACGCATCAAAAATGCCGGGACTGGATGGGCAGAAAATGTCTAAGTCCTATGGAAACACTATTTCACTGCGCGAAGATCCCAAGCAAATAGAATCCAAGCTGCGTACCATGCCAACGGATCCGGCACGTGTACGACTGTCTGATCCTGGTAACCCTGAAAAATGCCCGGTATGGCAATTACATGAGGTTTATTCGGATATGGATGTTCAGGAATGGGTCAGAAACGGCTGTACAACAGCGGGAATAGGCTGTGTGGAGTGTAAGCAGCCAGTAATTGAAGCTGTGCAAAAGGAGCTAAAACCAATTCAACAGCGTGCACGAGAGTATGAGCAGGATTTAGACACAGTCCAGAATATTATTAACGATGGTTGTGAGAGGGCACGGGACATTGCACGTGATACACTAGAGGACGTTCGCAAAGCCATGGGGCTGATTTACAGATAGAGTACCGGGTATCGTTCGTACTCGCATAAACTAAAGAACCAAATGACAGAAGAACAGCAAAAACCTGCATCCGAGGATGCACCTCAGGCATTGCAGAATGAAATGCCATTCGCCATGGTACTTGGCGAGCCTGTAACTGTCCCCCCGCAGGATTTATATATCCCTCCTGATGCGCTGGAAGTATTTCTGGATGCATTCGAAGGTCCGCTGGATCTGTTGTTGTATCTTATCAAGCGCCAGAACCTTGATATCCTGACACTGCCCATTGCCAATATCACTCTACAGTACATGGAATATATTGAGTTGATGAAAGACTTGCGTCTGGAGTTGGCGGCGGAATATCTGGTCATGGCAGCGATGCTGGCTGAGATAAAATCGCGTATGTTACTGCCGCGACCCGTCGAGGAAGGGGAAGAGGACGATCCCCGGGCTGAGTTGATTCGTCGCCTGCAGGAATATGAATGCTTCAAAAAAGCGGCTGAAGATATCGATGAAATCCCGCGCCTTGAGCGCGATGTGATGGAAATTAACGTCATGCAGACTGAAGTGGTGGTAGAAGAAAAACTGCCACAGGTTGAAATGAAAGATTTATTGCATGCATTGCAGCAAGTGCTAAGACGATCTGAAATGTATGCCGCACATGAAATTAAAAAAGAAACGCTTTCACTGAGAGAAAGGATGACTCAGGTCCTGAGCAGTTTGGCAGTTGATGATTTTATTGAGTTTTCCAGTTTGTTCACCATTGCGGAAGGACGTGATGGCGTGATTGTGACATTTACAGCAATACTGGAGTTACTCAAAGACAGAATGATTGAAATAGTACAGTCTGAAATGTTTGCCCCTATTTATGTGAAGCCTGCCGGTCAGGTTGTCGAGGGAGAGTTTTTAGACGGGGGAGAAAAAGATGGAGTTTAAACAGATAAAAAACATTGTCGAGGCAGCGCTGCTAGCCGCGGATCATCCACTAACGCCTGATCAGTTATTAAAACTGTTTGAAGACGATCAGCAGATTCCGTCTAAAGATGATGTGAAAAAAGCTATCTCCGAACTGGAAGACGATTGCGCAGAACGGGGTTATGAACTTAAGAAAATTGCCAGTGGATACCGTTATCAGACACGTGTGGAAATCCAGCAATGGGTGTCTAAGCTCAGTGTTGAAAGGCCTCCAAGATATTCCCGTGCCTTCATGGAAACTCTGGCGCTAGTTGTATATCGACAACCAATTACACGTGCTGAAATAGAGGATGTGCGAGGCGTGTCCATCAGTAGCAGTATTTTTAAGGTTCTGCTGGAACGTGAGTGGATTAAAATTATTGGCCACAAAGAAGTACCGGGTCGACCTGCCATGTATGGCACGACTAAAAAATTCCTGGATTACTTCAATTTAAAATCACTCAATGAACTTCCTTCTCTGGCTGAAATAAAAGATCTTGATCAAATTCATCCTGAACTGGTATTTATGGATGCTGAAGAACAGAAAGCATCAGAAGCGCCGGTACAGCTTGAAGTGATTGAAGGCGGCGTAGATGCTGAGGTGCGCCATTAAGGTTGGCATCAAGGCAGGGTTCATCAGATTGATATTTAGTGTTCGCGCAATTGATATTGCGTAATTTAATTTGTGCATGATTATGCGCTTCTTTATATATCCTGGTTTATTTCAACATTATGGCTGAAAGGTTGCATAAGGTGCTAGCCCGCATGGGCGTGGGTTCGCGGCGGGAAATCGAGCGCTGGATTAAGCAGGGTCTGGTTGAAGTTGATGGCAAGACTGCTCAAGTAGGTGCAACATCGGAAGGTGTTACGACAGTCTCGCTAAATGGTGTTCATTTAACTTTGCAGGGAGAAGTGGAAACGCAATTTCTCCAGTACCATAAACCGGATGATGAAATCTGTTCGCGTAAAGATCCTGAAGGCAGGAAATCAGTTTATGACCATTTGCCAACCCTTACAGAAGGGCGCTGGATAGCGATAGGCAGGCTGGATTTAACAACGTCGGGAATACTTTTGTTCACCACTAACGGCGAGTTGGCTAATGCACTCATGCATCCGAGTGCGCAGGTCGATAGAGAATATATGGTACGTGTGCATGGCCGTGTGACACAGGAATTAATCTATAACCTGATGGAAGGTGTACAGCTGAATGACGGTCTTGCAAAATTTACCGATATAAAACAGCGTCCAAGTAAGGGCACGAATCAATGGATGCAAGTAGTTTTGCAGGAAGGGCGTAATCACGAAGTAAAACGTATGTTTGAATCACAAGGTGTAAGAGTGACACGCCTGATAAGAATCAGATTTGGGCCTATTGCTCTGGATGATTCTGTGAAGAAAGGCCAGCACCGAATGCTTACAAATAAAGAAGTAAAAGCGTTAAAGGCTTTAGTGCGGCGAGCAAAATAAATTAAAGCTCACACCAGTATGGCCTATCTGATTTTTCGCAATCGCTGCTGCTTGAAAACGAATCCAGCCATTTTTTGCCTCCATCTGTAGAAATCAGTTTTACAGAAAATGTAATCACTACCAGAAGCAAGCCTATTATCAATGCGCTATATAGCGCTTTAATGCTTGATGCCTTTTTAAAGGTGAAAAAATTCATATGCACAAGCAGTACTATTATTCCAAGGATAGTGCTGGCAAATACCGCTATTAGTAATATGCTATTTATCATATTCGTAATCACTCACCAGATTGTTTTGATGTTAATTAATTTTAAATTGTTTGTTGCCTGATAAGATATGACATTGAGCGGATAAAAATAGTCGTTTGCCGTATAAATAATGAGGCGGATAAAACCACATTGAAATGGAGATAAATTAAAATAAATCCCCGGTTTGTATATAGATATATTATAATATGCTAATACTGATATTAATATTTGAGGATCTGGCTCATTACCAAAGCAAAGACTTAAATGAGGTTACTAATCAAATGCAACACCACATCGTGTCTGAGTGATTGCCAGTACTTTGTCATTATGAAGGGTGAATAATGGACTTTGATCCAGTTCTTTTGTCACGTATTCAATTCGCACTGAATATAAGTTTTCATATTCTGTTTCCCATAATCACTATCGCCCTTGCGTGGATACTATTTTACTTTAGAGCTCGTTTTACCCTGTCCAGAAATGAAGAGTGGGAGTATGCCTATTATTTCTGGGTCAAGGTTTTTGCACTGACCTTTGCGCTGGGTGTGGTATCCGGCATTACGATGAGTTTTCAGTTTGGAACTAACTGGCCTGGATATATGGAGCGTGTTGGTAACATTGCTGGTCCACTGCTGGGCTATGAAGTGTTAACAGCATTTTTTTTAGAGGCTTCATTTCTGGGAATCATGCTGTTTGGCAAGGAGCGTGTTTCTAACAAACTGCATTTAATTGCAAGCTTTTTGGTAGCAATTGGTACCACCTTATCTGCGTTCTGGATTCTAGCGTTAAATTCATGGATGCAGACTCCACAAGGTTATAGCATCGAGAATGGTGTGTACCTGGCTGAAAGCTGGGTAGACATTATTTTTAATCCAACTTTTCCCTATATGTTTTTGCATGTTATCAATGCATCATTTTTGACATGTGCTTTCCTTATCACTGGTATTAGTGCATGGAGAATGATTAAGGGTGTAGATGGTCCGGCGACGAAACAGGTATTTAAAACAGGAATTTATCTGGCAGTAGTGCTTGCTCCCCTGCAGCTGGTGATTGGTGATATGTATGGTTTAAATGTTGCCAGGTATCAACCAGCAAAAATTGCAGCTATCGAAGCTGTCTGGAATACAGAAAAAGGGGCAGATTTCACAATAATCGGGATTCCTGACGAGGAGGCAAAAAAAACCCATTTTGCCGTTACTATTCCTAATATGGCGAGCTGGATACTGACGCATCAGTTTGATGGGGAAGTCATCGGCCTGAATGAATTCGAGGGTGAACATCCACCCGTAGGTATCGTGTTTTATTCTTTCCGTGTGATGATCGGCGTAGGTATGCTGATGATTTTAGTAAGTGTCTGGGGTGCATGGACATTAGCCAAAAAAAGAGAACCGTCGTCAACATTGTTGATGGTGTATTCATGGATGACCTTTTCAGGATGGTTGGCGACACTGGCTGGCTGGTATGTGACAGAAGTGGGCAGGCAGCCTTACATCGTTTACGGACAAATAAAAGCAGTAGAAATTGCTTCTGACCATCCTGGTGAATACGTTGCAATCACTTTGATTTCATATGTTTTGATTTATTCGTTTTTACTGTTTTCCTATATTGCATCATTAAGATATCTTTCATCTAAGCCTGCAGGGTCATTGAAGATGGTACAGGAGTATGGGGGCTGACATTATGGAATATGCATTACCAGTCATTTTCTTTTTTCTGATGGGATTCGCATTATTTCTATACGTAATCCTGGACGGGTATGACCTGGGTATCGGTCTGTTACTTCCGCTAGCAGATGATGATGAAAAAGATCTTATGATCGCTTCTATAGGCCCATTTTGGGATGCCAATGAAACGTGGATTGTTTTGGGGGTTGGGATCTTGCTAATTGCGTTTCCGCTGGCACACGGCATGATATTAACCGCCTTATATCTACCGGTAACATTCATGCTGATGGGATTGATTTTAAGGGGTGTTGCATTTGACTTTAGAGTGAAGGCAGGTGATCAGCATAAACCAATGTGGAATAAACTGTTTTTTCTCGGCTCTCTTATAACCACAGTGTGTCAGGGCTGGATGATTGGTTCCTATATCACCGGGCTTGGCTCATCGATTGAGAATTCCGTATTCTCACTACTGATTGCAATCACATTGCCATCGCTTTATGTATTGCTAGGTGCCAGCTGGTTACTGATAAAGACAGAAGGAAAACTGTTTGAAAAAAGTATAGGTTGGGCAAAGCATGCCTGGCTGCCAATGGGTGTAGCATTAGTCACAGTGTCTGTTGCAACCCCTATCGTTAGCGAGAGCATTGCCAATAAATGGTTCACTGTGCAGAATTTTATCGGTCTCGTGCCCATTCCGTTTACAACTGCTGTCGCCTATCTGGGTGTCGGCTGGATTTTAAGACAAAGCAATATACTCAAGAGCGGATGGGAGTGGCTGCCAATGGTGGGAGTAGTGGTTATCTGTATTATGTCGAGCATAGGGATGGCGTATAGTCTGTTTCCCTATATTGTCATAGACCAGATAACAATCTGGGATGCGGCATCTGATAAAAATTCACTACTGATAATTCTGGCTGGAGTCGGCGTTACTGTGCCATTGATAGTTTTATATACCGGGTTTGTTTATTACATATTCCGCGGTAAGGCAACTAAATTAAGTTATGGTTCAGATTAGGCAGGTGTTATAAATACACGAAAAAGTATATTGCGTGGCTATCTATTGCATAGCATTTGACTATCTAACGTATATACATTATATTTCGTTGCGTTAATAATTACTGAAGGTATAGCCATGTCTAAAAAAATATCCAAATCAAAAGCAAAGAAAACAGCCGCAACGATTGCACGTAAAGCGGTTAAGAAAGCTGGCGTGAAAAAGAAAAAGTCAAAGACAATCAAGAAAGCAATGAAAGCCGCCTTGAAGCCTGTAAGAAAAGGTTCAAAAGGCAAAGCCAAAAAGGCTGCGCGTAAGGTAGCTAAAAAGGCATCCTAAAACATAATTTCAACCCTGCATTAATATTTTACTGTGGGGTTGATTGTTTAATTCAGGCAGTGAGCCTGGCGACAAGATTATTACTGAATACAGGATTCCGCTGGAAAAAGTGCTGTGTTAAATGTGATAAATCTCACTAGTGCGATCTCGGCTGTCAGCCCCCAGGAAATAAATAAAAGGTGCGGTGACAGTGTCAGCTGAGGGAAACTCGCTGGGGTTGATGCCAGGGTAATTATGAGTACGCAAATCTGTTCTCACAATACCTGGATGCACACCGTTAACGCGAATTTTCTGGTCGCCATCCAGTTCGTCAGCGAGTATTTTTAACAGGCTGACCTGTCCATATTTACTCACACCGTAAGCCCCCCAATATGCTTTGTTGGTTTCATCAACAGTAAACAGTATGGATGGGTCCTGGCTATTTCTGAGTAATGGGATAACCGCGCGTGAAAGCAGAAATGGTGCATGCAAGTGCAGGGTGATTAATTTTGACCAGGTTGGAATATCAATATTCTGTAGTGGTGTCAGACCACCTACGCGTCCAGCATTATGAAGTAGTCCGTCAAGTTTCCCGTATTCCTTGTCGATAGAATCTGCAATGGTCTGGTAATCGTCTGCGCCGGCAGATTCCAGATCGATATTTAAGATGGCAGGTTGAGGGGCTTTTAATGCAACTATTTCATCGTAGGTGTGCTCTAGTCTTTTTAAATCTTTTGCTACTAGTAACACGGTAGCACCAAGACGTGCGCACTCCAGTGCAACTGCTTTTCCAATACCGCGGCTCGCACCTGTAATTAAAATAATTCTGTCTTTTAGGTATTCCTGTGATGGCTGGAATGTCTTTAAATTATTATCCATGTTTGTCTTGTTGTATGGTTGGAATGTCTCGAGTTTTCTTTTCAATTTCGTCGATCAGCGGAATCTCTTCTTTGGCCTGTATGCCAAGCTCAGTGAATTTTCGCGCGCCCGGTAATACCTGTCGTTCCAGTGAGCCGATAGCTTTGTTGTAATTGCCAACACTGTCGTCCAGATTTTTCCCCACTTTCTGCAAATGTGAGCAGAAAGAAAACAAACGCTTGTAAAGATCCTGTGCCAGGTCACGCACATGCTCAGCATTTTCAGATATTGAAGCTTGTTGCCATCCATAAGCAACTGAGCGCAGCAACGCAACTAATGTGGTGGGTGTGGCCAGAATAACGCGGTTGGCAAAAGCATCTTCCAGTAACTTGTCGTCATAGTCGAGTGCAGAGGTAAGGAATTGCTCGCCAGGAATGAATAAAATAACAAAGTCTGGTGACTGCTTGAATTGAGACCAGTAAGCTTTGCTGGCAAGTTCTTTCATGCGTTCGCGTACTTTGCGTGCATGACGTTTTAACTGAACTTCGCGTTCTTGCTGGTTATTAGCCTGAACAGCACCCAGATAAGCATCTAAAGGTGTTTTTGCATCAACAATCAGTTCACGTTTTTCCGGCATGCGCACGATCATGTCGGGGCGAATATTTTTCCCGTCATCGACTTCGACGTGAGTTTGTTCTTCAAAGTCGCAATGTTTCACCATGCCGGCTAATTCAGCTAAACGTCTTAGGGTTAATTCTCCCCATTGACCGCGTACTTCTGGCCTGCGTAATGCGCGTACTAGCTGTTCTGTCTCTGACTGCAGACCATGCTGTGCTTCGGTAACCAGCTTCAGTTGTGTAGTGATTGAACCAAAGGCTTCTTTGCGTTCTTTCTCGATAGCTGAGATCTGCTGTTCAGTTTTATGTAATGCTTCTGCCATGGGTTTCAAAAGAGTCTCGATAGATTTCTCTTTCTCGGTTAAGTTGGCTTGAGCGCGAGACTCGAATAACCCCAGTTTTTGTTGAGCGAGTTGCAGGAATGATTCGCTGTTTGAATCCAGCGCATGCTTTGATAATGCGCTGAAGCTTTCTTTTAGTTGTTCGCGTGACTCATTGAGTGCAGCAATTTTTTCAAGGTTCTGCGCCTGCTCAACCTGTAGCCTTGTGTAGATGTCATTATTTTTTTCGTGTAGCGCGAGAATATTTTTATCCAGACGCGCACGGGTAATAAGATAGGCGATCAGTGCGCCTAATAGGGCAGCAATGCCTAGTGCAACGCCAAGTTGCCAGCTGAGTTCAAGTTCCCACGTCATTGATAGGTGCGCTTAGTTGTATGTGGTTTAATAATTCCTGTGGGTTATTGATTGTAAAATCGGCTCCCCACTGGTCTGTATCAACGTCCGGCTCTATGTAGCCATAACGGGCAACACAAGTATACATGCCCGCAGCATTGCCAGCATAAATGTCGCGTGGGTCATCTCCGATGTAAATAGTGTGATGTGGTGATAATTTTATTGTTTCGCTGGCAAGCAGTAGTGGTTCAGGGTTCGGTTTGCGCACAGTTAATGTGTCACCACTAACGATACATGATGGACGGCTTGATAGTGATAATTTCTCGAGTAATGAATGGGTCAGCTCCTCCGGTTTGTTTGTGACGATTCCCCACGGAATATCCTGATTCTCAATCGTTTGCAAAAGCTGCTCCATGCCGTTAAATAAACGGGTTTCCACGCATATTGACTTGGCATAATGTTGTAGAAATTGTTGTCGAAGTGATTCGAATTGCTGGTCACATGTGATCTCCGGGAAGCCATAACGTGTGAGTGCAACGCTGCCTTGTGAAGCCAGATTTCTAAGCTTGTCAAAGTCACAGCCAGGCCGGTCATGGCATTTTAATAAATTATTTAGTGCCAGTACGAGGTCCGGCGCAGTATCCAGTAATGTGCCATCCAGGTCAAAAAGCACTGCATGGATCGGTGTGGTGACATTACTCAAAGCGCTGTTTTCTTGGTATGTAGCAGGTAGTTCACGCTGACGTCGCGACCAAGCCAATAATGTCGGGTGATAGGGTTGTAACTCATACCAGTTAATTCCTGTGGAATAAGTCTGTTGTTGCGACACCATCTATCAAGTTCAGAAGGGCGGATAAATTTTTGATATTCGTGTGTTCCCTTGGGCAATAGATTGAGAATATATTCAGCGCCAATGACGGCAAACAGATATGACTTTGGATTTCGATTGAGGGTGGAAAAAAATACATGCCCGCCCGGTTTTACTAATCTGGTGCATGCAGCGACAATACTTTCGGGGCTGGGGACATGTTCCAGCATTTCCAGACATGTGACAACATCATAGGATTCGGGTTCGCGTTCAGCAATACTTTCAGCCGATATCATTTCGTAGCTGATATCCAGATTGCTTTCTTTTGCATGTAGCTGCGCTACTGAAAGAGGTGCTTTGCCCAGATCAATGCCTTTAACGCTTGCACCTTTAGCGGCCATACTTTCAGATAAAATGCCTCCGCCACAGCCAACGTCGAGCACTTTTTTCCCTGAGAGCGTTACGCGATCATTAATAAAATTTAACCGCAGTGGGTTGATGTCATGCAGTGGTTTGAATTCACTGTCTCTGTCCCACCAGCGATAGGCAAGATCTTCAAATTTTGCGATTTCAGCAGGGTCGAAATTGTCTGTGTTATTCATGTTGATAAATTCGGTTTAGTGTTGTGAGATTTTTCTGGCCCATTGTTCAGTTTTGGCAATAATTTCATCTTCGCTGACTGTAGTAAGTGTACGGTCTCGTAATAACTGACGACCCGAAACAAAAACATCAGAGACGCGACTGTGATTTGTGTTGTAAACAAGGTGGCTGTGAATGTCATACAGAGGATGACCTTCAATGCGGTCACAACTGATGGCAATAATATCTGCAGATTTTCCTTTCTCAAGTGAGCCAATTTCGTCGTCAAGACCAAATGCCCTGGCTGCTTCTATTGTCGCAGAACGAATTGCCTGCCTGGCAGAAAAAGCAGTGGCTTCTCCACTGACTCCTTTAGCAATTAAAGCCGCAGAGCGAATTTCAGAAAACATATCCAGATCATCATTACTGGCACTGCTATCGGTGCCAATGAGGACGCGCGTATTGTTTTTAAGTAATTCATGCGTTGGGCAAAAACCGCTGGCAAGCTTCATATTGGATTCAGGACAGTGAATAACCGTGACACCTGCTTCCGATACCTGTTGTATTTCTTCTTGATTGAGCTGGGTCATATGAACTGCGAGCAGGTTGGGGTTAACCAGGCCAAGTTTATCCAGACGCTGGAGTGGGCGCATGCCAAACTCTTTGATACTTGCCTCAATTTCCGATTTCGTTTCATGAATATGCATATGAACAGGCAGATCCAGTTCGTTTGCATAGCTGTTTATTTTGCTCAGCGTGCTGTCAGAAGTCGTATAAGGTGCGTGTGGTGCGAATACATTGGTAATTAAGGGATCAGTTTTATAGTCATCATAAAGTGACAGGCCTTTGGATAAGTATTCGTCAGGTGATGAGGCATAGGCAGTTGGAAATTCAAGCGCGATCATTCCAATAACAGCTCTTATTCCAATAGTAGATGCAACACGTGCAGTCACATGAGGGAAAAAATACATGTCGTTGAAGCAGGTTGTGCCACCGCGCAGCATTTCGGCAATGGCAAGTTCACTGCCGTCATGGACAAAGCTTTCATCTGCCCATTTTTGTTCAATTGGCCAAATGTGATTTTGCAACCACTCCATGAGTGGAATATCGCTTGCAATGCCGCGTAGCAAAGACATTGCTGCGTGGGTATGTGCATTGATGAGACCAGGCATTAAAATGTGATTGTCATATTGAATATGAGAATTAGCACTATATAGCTCAAGTGCTTTTTGACTCGGCAGGATATCGACAATACGTCCATTCTCTATTGCGATGGAATGATTGGAGAGTACAGAATTTTCTACATCCACCGGCACGATATGGCGAGCAGATAAAAGTGTTTGGATTGTGCGCATATAATTAAACTTACCTTTCTAACCTGCTTAGGACAAGCAAAACCTTGAATTTAATATTATGGATAAATCATTGCCTAATCGAGCCATTGAATGGCGAGATCGACAGTTAATTCTGCTGGATCAGCGCCGGCTGCCTAATGCTGTAGAATTTTTATCTATTGATACTGTTAGCGGAACATTTGATGCGATAAGAGACATGGTGGTGCGGGGAGCACCTGCCATAGGTATTACCGCCGCTTATGGTGTGGTTTTGTCAGCATTGAAGCATCAGCAGCTGGATGACGGTAACGCAAGACAACAGATAAATACAGATATTGCCAGACTGAGTACAGCGCGACCAACCGCGGTGAATTTAGCGTGGGCTTTGCAGCGAATGCAGAAATGCCTGCAAAATCAAAACTCTGTATGTCTGAATTCGCTGGAAAAAGAGGCCATAGCAATTCATCAGGAGGATATTGCCGCAAATAAAGTGATGGGTGAATTGGGTGCAAGTTTTATGGACGCACAAAGTACGGTCATGACGCACTGTAATGCTGGTGCCCTGGCAACGGGAGGATATGGCACAGCATTGGGGGTGATACGCTCAGCCTTTGCGCATGGGAAACTGGAAAAGGTTTTTGCGAACGAGACGCGTCCCTGGTTCCAGGGTTCAAGATTGACGGCCTGGGAGCTTGAGCAGGAACAGATTCCTGTTAATTTGATTTGTGATTCCGCAGCAGCAAGCGCACTACGTGCGCATCATGTCGACTGGATTATCGTTGGTGCTGATCGTGTGGCAGCAAATGGGGATGTTGCGAATAAAATTGGTACCTACAGTTTGGCAGTGCTGGCAAAGCACATGGGAAAAAAGTTTATGGTGGTGGCGCCAACCAGCACGATTGATCTGAATTCTGCCAGTGGTGATGATATTGAAATAGAGCAACGCGATCGTCAGGAAGTCACTAATGTGGGTGGAAATATCATGGCAACAGAAGGTGCTAAGGTGTGGAATCCTGTATTTGATGTGACACCGGCAGCGCTAATAGATGTGCTGATTACTGAGCGGGGTGCGGTAGAAAACCCAAACACATCGAAAATTGTTCAATTATTCAGCAAGCAGGATGTGTAACACGTGCTGGCGTATTTCCTGTAAACAGCAAAATGTACCTAGCACAGCCTGATTTCGCCATTTTTCGTTTTTGCAGATTTACTCTTATGGGGGAAAGGTGTGGTATAATTTCCGGTTCATAAGGAACTAAATCCCTCTGCGTTGATTTAATGGCATCTATAGCAAAAGAAATACTTTCGGTTAACCTGGAAGATGAAATGCGTAAGTCCTATCTGGACTACGCCATGAGTGTCATTGTGGGCCGTGCTCTACCCGACGTAAGAGATGGTCTGAAACCAGTACACAGACGTGCATTATTTGCCATGCATGAGTTGGGTAATGACTGGAATAAACCTTATAAAAAATCTGCTCGTGTTGTCGGTGATGTGATTGGTAAATATCACCCGCATGGTGACACCGCTGTCTATGACACTATTGTTAGAATGGCGCAGGATTTTTCAATGCGCTACATGCTGGTTGATGGCCAGGGTAACTTTGGTTCCGTGGATGGTGATTCGCCAGCCGCAATGCGATATACCGAAGTGCGAATGTCCAAGATCGCGCATGAGGTTTTATCCGATCTGGATAAAGACACAGTCGAATTTATCCCAAACTATGACGAAACAGAAAAAGAACCTTCGGTTCTACCTTCCAGAACTCCAAATTTATTAATCAATGGTTCCTCCGGTATTGCGGTCGGCATGGCGACCAATATTCCGCCACATAATCTGACTGAGATCATAAATGCATGTATCGCCATGATTGAGAACCCAGAGCTGTCGGTGATGGATATTATGGAGCATGTGCCGGGGCCGGATTTTCCAACTTCCGCGATTATTAACGGCAAGAAGGGCATTGTTGACGCTTATCAGACAGGTCGTGGGAAAATATATCTGCGTGCACGCAGTCACATTGAAACAGATGAAAAAACCAACCGTGAAACCATTGTTATTACAGAGCTTCCATACCAGGTAAACAAAGCCCGGTTAATTGAAAAGATTGCTGATCTGGTTAAAGAGAAACGTATAGAAGGCATTTCTCCAGGTGGGCTGCGCGATGAGTCTGATAAAGACGGAATGCGTATTGTGATTGAATTGCGACGTGGCGAAGTCAGTGAGGTTATGCTGAATAATTTATACCAGCACACACAAATGCAGAATGTGTTTGGTATTAATATGGTCGCGTTGGTAGATGGCCAGCCACGGCTATTAAATATAAAACAAATCCTGCAGGCATTTTTACGTCATCGTCGTGAAGTCGTCACGCGACGTACTATGTTTGAACTGCGTAAAGCACGAGATAAAGCCCATATCCTGGAAGGGCAGGCTGTAGCACTTGCGAATATTGATGAAGTCATAGCGCTGATCAAATCATCGAACACGCCGGCAGATGCAAAAGCGGCGTTAGTAGGACAGGGCTGGGTACCTGGTGCAGTCACAAGTATGCTGGAACGTTCAGGTGCTGAAGCATCACGTCCGGATGATCTTGATGCTGCGTGTGGATTGCGCGACGGTAAATATTATCTGTCTGAAGTACAAGCGCAGGCGATTCTTGATTTACGACTGCATCGACTGACAGGACTGGAACAAGAAAAAATCGTTAAAGACTTTAGTGAGTTGCTGGAAGAGATTGCAGCTTTTCTTGCTATTCTGGAAAGTCCCGATCGTTTAATGGAAGTGATTCGTGAAGAATTAGAAGAAATTAAAGAAAAGTATGGTGATGAACGCAAAACTGAAATCACCACGACTAAAGTCGACCTTGCGATGGAAGATCTGATTCAGGAAGAAGATGTTGTTGTCACATTGTCGCATGCGGGTTATGCCAAAGCACAACCATTGGATGTATATCAGGCGCAAAGACGCGGTGGTCGAGGTAAAGCTGCAACTTCGGTTAAAGAAGAAGATTTTGTCGACAATTTATTTGTCGCCAATACCCACGATACTATTTTATGTTTCTCCAGCCAGGGTAAAGTGTACTGGCTTAAAGTGTATGAATTGCCGCAATCTGGCAGGACATCCCGAGGAAAGCCAATCGTTAATCTGTTGCCACTGCAGGAAGGCGAAAGGATTAATGCTATTCTTCCTGTGAAAGACTTTTCTCAGGACGCATACGTGTTTATGGCAACCAGCCGGGGCACGGTAAAGAAAACAGCGCTTAAAGACTTCTCGCGTCCACGAGCAAGTGGAATTATTGCTTTGGAGTTGCGCGAAAATGATCACCTGATTGGTGTGGAAATCACTACAAGTGATCACGATATCATTCTTGTGGCCAGTACAGGTAAATCAGTACGCTTCCATGAAGATGATGTTCGACCGATGGGAAGAACAGCAACTGGTGTGCGTGGAATAAAAATTGCCGATGCAGATAGAGTAATTTCTTTGATATCAATACAGCCGGACGAAATTGAAGTGCAGGTGTTGATTGGTACGCAACGAGGCTTCGGTAAGAGAACACCAGTCCAGGACTTTCCTGTGCAAAAACGTGGTGGTCAGGGCGTCATTGCAATACAGACTTCCGGACGAAATGGTGATGTAGTGGGTGCCGTTCTGGTATCAGAGCAGGATGAAACAATGCTGATTACAGATCGTGGTACTTTGGTGCGTACACAAGTTAAAGATATTTCATCTATGGGGCGTAACACTCAGGGCGTCACACTAATTCGATTAAGTGAGGATGAGAAGCTTACTGAGGTTGAAGCAGTTCAATCCCTGTCTGGCGCTGAAGAAGACGATCAAGAAGAATCCGCACAAGAATAATTTGTCAGTTAATTATCGCTAGTGGATCACTGTACACATTATTTTGGGGCTGGCCCGGCTGCATTACCTGCTGAGGTGAAGCAGAAAATCCAGAAAGATATCAACCTGTATGGTGATACAGGCAATTCAATTCTTGAATTAAGTCACCGTTCTGAACAATTCTCTTCGATAATCACAAGCGCACAAAGTTTGCTGCGTAGCCTTTATGCTATTCCGGATAATTATAAAATTATATTTATGGCGGGTGGGGCGACTTTGCAGTTTGACGCTATTCCGCTGAATCTTGTGGGCAGCGCAAAGCATGCAAGTTATCTGGATACCGGGTTTTGGTCAAGAAAGTCAGCAAATTTAGCCCGTAAATATGTCGATGTAAAATTTGTACAAGGACTAATAGATAGCCGCGAGAAAATATGTTGTATTGACCCTGAGCAATGGAATGTAGACCCTGAATCGGCGTATTTTCACGTCACGCCTAATGAAACTATTTATGGCGTTGAGTTTACTCAGGTAAAGAAAACCGATATTCCTCTGGTGGCGGATATGACGTCTTGTATTCTGATGCAGGATATTGATATTTCAAATTATGGCGTAGTCTACGCAGGTGTTCAAAAAACGCTGGGTATTGCTGGATTAAGTGTAGTGATTGTACGCGAAGACTTGATTGAGCGTGTTTCAGAGACAACGCCAGAACTGCTGCGCTATGATTTGCATGTAAAGGAAAACTCGATCATAAATACCTGTCCTGTGTTTGCCTGTTATGTAACGCAACTAATGCTGGACTGGGTAAAGAGGAATGGCGGAGTGAAAGCTATGGTAGAACAGGCAAATATGCGCGCTAGTCTTCTATATCAGGCAGTAGACTCAAATTCGAAATTTGTTAATCATGTATGCGAAAATAATCGTTCGGTAATCAACGTAGCATTTAATTCATCCGATAACGGTGTAATCAATAATTTATTGGTGGCTGCAAAAAAGGAAGGCTTGACTGGTCTGGAAGGTCATCGAAACGCGGGTGGAATTCGTGTCAGCATGTATAACGGCACGCCTATGGGTGCCGTGCATAGACTGGTCGAGCTGATTGCGCAGGCCTAGCTAACAAGGCCGGAGTCGATTGTGTCGGCCTGGCAGATCGCCAGGCCAGAAGTCTAAATTGAGTAGTAATCTTTATACCACTTAACAAAATTAGCAATGCCATCTTCGACTTTTGTTTGTGGTTTGTAGTCTACGTCTTCTACAAGCGCTTCAACATCTGCATATGTGTCAGGCACATCGCCCATTTGTAACGGTAAAAGATTTTGGATGGCTTTTTTGCCAAGACAATCCTCCAGCACCGCTATGTAGTGTTTTAATTCTACTGGCTGATTATTACCAATATTGTAAAGTTTGTAGGGTGCTTTACTGGTGGCGGGATCAGGGTTGTCGCCTGACCAGCTTTCATTCGCAGATGGCACCTTGTCCAGTGTGCGAATAACACCTTCGACTATGTCATCAATGTAGGTGAAGTCGCGACGATGATTGCCGTAATTGAATACATCAATAGGCTTGCCGGCAATAATATTTTTAGTAAACATAAATAACGCCATATCAGGGCGGCCCCAGGGGCCATAAACAGTAAAGAAGCGTAAACCGGTTGTGGGAATCTGAAATAAATGCGAGTAGGTATGAGCCATTAACTCGTTAGATTTCTTGGTGGCTGCGTATAAGCTGACAGGGTGATCGACATTGTTGTGTACTGAGAATGGCATATTGGTGTTAGCGCCATAAACAGAACTGCTTGATGCATACACAAGGTGCTTGACCTCATTGTGGCGGCAGGCTTCCAGGATATTGGTGAAACCCATGATGTTTGTGTCTATATAAGCATATGGATTTTCTAGTGAGTATCTAACCCCGGCCTGTGCGGCAAGATTGACCACGCGATCTGGTTTGTGTGTTTTGAATAGATCAGCTACGCCGTCGCGATCTTCCAGATTGATGCGGGCTTCTGTGAAGTTGGCATGGTCAATAATTTTTGCCAGGCGCGCTTCTTTTAGTGTGACATCGTAGTAGTCGTTTAAATTATCAATACCGATAACTTCATCGCCTCTTTCAAGTAAGCGTTGAGATAGGTTATTCCCGATAAAACCAGCTGATCCTGTGACAAGTACTTTCATTGTGTTATTTATCTATGATTGATTAAAGACGTGCATCGACATCTTGTTTGGGGAAGATATGCTTCACATCAAAAAGGATGTGCTGCTGTTTCCCTAATGCGCGAATAGCTTCTACTCCCATAGCAACGAACTCTTTATGTGAAACGGCGACAATAATTGCGTCGTAAGTATTCTTTTGAAGTTCGCTGACAGGTGTGATTCCGTATTCATGTTCTGCTTCTTCAGCATCTACCCATGGATCATACACATCGACATTGGCATGGTAGCTGTCAAATTCTTTAATGATGTCTATGACGCGGGTATTTCGAACATCAGGACAATTTTCCTTAAAAGTGAAACCTAAAATTAATATTCTGGAGTCGACCGTATGAATTTTATTTCTTGTCATGTGTTTGACTACGGATTCTGCAACATAAGGGCCCATGCCGTCGTTGATGCGTCGCCCTGATAAAATCATTTCAGGGTTGTAGCCAATAGCCTGTGCTTTATGTGTTAGATAATAAGGGTCGACACCAATGCAGTGACCGCCGACCAGGCCTGGGCGGAATGGCAGGAAATTCCATTTCGTGCCTGCTGCTTCCAGTACCTCGATAGTATCTATGTCCATGCGATTGAAAATAAGGGCTAACTCGTTAATCAGCGCTATGTTTACATCTCTTTGTGTATTTTCAATGACTTTGGCCGCTTCAGCGACTTTAATGCTGCTAGCCAGGAATGTACCGGCAGTAATGATAGATGCATATACTTCATTGATAAATTTGGCTACTTCCGGTGTTGAGCCAGAAGTAACTTTTTTGATTGTCGGAAGCCGGTGTTCTTTATCGCCAGGATTTATTCGCTCAGGACTGTAACCAACATAAAAGTCTTTGTTGAAAGTTAGTCCTGACTCCTTTTCGATAATGGGCACACATACTTCTTCTGTGGCGCCTGGATAAACTGTTGATTCAAATACAACAATATCATCACGAGAAATAACTTTGCCAAGTGCCGTGGATGCTTTGACCAGTGGAGTAAGATCTGGCTGTTTGTGTTCATCAATTGGTGTGGGAACCGTCACAATATAAAAATTGCAGTCTCGCATATCCTCCAGGCTGGATGTAAAACTTAATTGGCTGGCAGAAGCGAGCTCATCAGAATCAGTTTCTAATGTTCGGTCTGTGCCATTGCGTAGTTCCTCGATTCGCTGCTGGTTGATATCAAAACCTAAAGTATTAATTTTTCTTCCAAACTCGACTGCAAGAGGTAAGCCTACATAACCCAGGCCGATGACACCGATATGTATATTGTCAATTGAATGCATAGAAAATGACTCTTAAATTTGATTGGTTAAAATTTGATGTGCACTTTAGTTCAATCGGGCTTACGCATCTATGAACCTGTTATCAACTTCGGAAATATATCACAGATGATATGTAAACTTCTGTTATAGCGAAAGTTAGATGTACTTCACAAATAGTACGCGAGTTTTTAACAGACAATAGGCCTGGTCTCAATTAAGTGATGATTTTCGCGGACAGATGAATTTTTTTTCGTAGACTTGCAGCAAATATTTAAAACCTTAACTAATCTATTTAAGTCAAGAGAGGCATTAGTTGTCATCTATTAAATTATTTAACCATCATATTAGCTTTCCTGTTGCCCTGCTTATTCTGGTAGAGGCCACTATTTGCTATTTGAGCCTGTTTGCGGCGTCAACTATCAGGTTTTATGACTTGGGTGGTATTCAGTATGCAAAGAATGAGTTGCTTTCTATTCAGGTGAGCGGCTTTCTGGTTTCAGTACTAGTGGTATTGGTGATGTTGGCGATGGGTCTGTATCAGGCGCAGCGTCGAGAAGTAATCTGGAATGTGCTTAATCGAATTACAACTGCATTTATTGTTGCATCGTTAGCGCTTTCGATCATATTTTTCATGTTTCCGGATATGTACTTTGGTCGTGGCCTGTTTATCCTTACTTTATTTATATCTTTTGTCGGCATAGTCATTACAAGAGTGATTTTTGAGTCGTGGGTAGATAAACACACGATGAATAAAAAGGTGCTGGTATTGGGTGTTGGTGATAAAGCGGAATGGGTGAATAACCTGCGCAGAAAGTCAGACCAGCGAGGTATCTCGATTGTCGGGTTTTATAATGCCTCTTCTGAAGATGTATGTGTAGATGAGGATCGTATTATATCGACTGAGCAGTCTCTGGATGAATACGTACTGAAAAATGGCATCGAAGAAATTATTGTGGCCATGGGCGAGCGACGAAATAAATTCCCTGTGAAAGAATTGATTAACTGTCGATTAAGTGGCGTCGACGTGGTGGAGCTGCCAACTTTCCTGGAAAGACAAATGTCTCGCGTTTATGTTGAATTGCTTGATCCCAGCTGGATTATTTTTTCGGATGGATTTCGCCAAAACACATTAAAGTCAATCGGTACACGCACCTTCGATATATTTGCCAGCCTGTTGATGCTGGTTGCAACGATGCCGTTACTTCTGGCCGGAGCGATAGGCATTATGATAGAGAGCAAAGGCAAAGGGACTTTGTTTTATAAACAGAATCGTGTCGGACAGGGAAATAAAACCTTTGAACTGCTCAAGTTTAGAAGCATGTGTGAAAATGCCGAGGCTGAAACAGGTGCAAAATGGGCAAGTGCGAATGATTCGCGTATCACGCGTGTTGGCAAAGTCCTCAGAAAGTATCGCATTGATGAACTGCCGCAACTTATCAATATACTGAAAGGCGAGATGAGTCTGGTTGGCCCCAGGCCCGAGAGACCAGAATTTGTCAGTCAATTGTCAGAAAAGATTCCATTCTATAGCGAAAGACACAGGGTCAAGCCAGGGCTGGCAGGGTGGGCGCAGATGCGCTATCCCTATGGAAGCACCGAGAACGACGCCATAGAAAAGCTGAAGTACGACTTATATTACGTCAAAAATCGCAGTTTGATTTTTAATCTGGCCATATTAATTCAGACTGCTGAAATTGTGCTTTGGGGTAAGGGTGCTCGTTAATAGCGCAAGTCTCAGGCAAGTATTCCTTTTGAAGAAAAGTGTGAATGACTTGGCAATTTCCACGATCAAGATAACTCCAAATCCAGACAAAGGATCTTATTTACAGGGCCAGTGGGAATTTTGTGCTCATCATCCCAGTAATAGATTGGCGATTTGGGTTTAATGCACAAACTAATAGAAAACAGAGAGATACGCAGGTCACATAATTGCTGCCTATTTTGGTTTCTTAATACTAATTGGATAGAAGTCACAGCACGGTTAGGGACTTAATTATTACAATTTTGAAAAGATATAGTTAACTTGGAGACACACATGAAAATTCAATGGAACAGTGGAGCAATTATTTCACTTGTATTTGCTGGCATTTTGGTCAGTGGGTGCGCAGCAACACCTGCGACAACAACGAAAGTGATCGCTGATGAGGTAGTGACGCCTGCGCAAGATTACAGGATTGGTCCTGGTGACTCGCTTGAGATATTTGTCTGGGAACATGAAGATCTGTCTGTTTCTGTGCCGGTTCGCCCAGATGGGAAAATTTCTACACCATTGGTCGAAGACATGAAGGCAGAAGGTAAAACACCTTCAGAGCTGTCTGATGATCTGGAGAAATCTCTTTCAGAGTTTGTTCGAGCGCCAGTCGTGAGCGTAATCGTTCAGGAATTTAAAGGTCAGTTCAGCAACCAGATCAGAGTAGTAGGCCAGGCTGAAAACCCACAGGCATTATCATACCGTGAAGGGATTACATTGTTGGACGTGATGATAGAAGTTGGTGGTTTGACACAGTTTGCAGCAGGCAACAAAGCTAAGATTGTACGCAGAGAAGGTGGAAAACAGTCAGAAATGATCGTTCGGCTTTCTGATTTAATGAAGAAAGGGAAGATTGATAATAACGTTGCAATGAGACCAGGTGATGTGTTGATTATCCCTGAATCAGTATTCTAGAAATGTTTTATCGGTACTTGGCTAACAATCAAATATAAAAATTACTTAAAAAGTAGAGTCAAAACTTATGTTTAATTTAATATCTCAAATCGAAACTTTTTTGCGCGGTATGTGGCGCTTCAACTGGTGGGCAGTCGGATTGTCATGGTTGGTATTTGTTGTTGGCACAATTCTGGTGTTCTGGATGCCAAATCAATACCAGTCGAGTGCGAGTTTCTATGTTAAAGACAACTCTGTGATAGAACCAATTCTTGAGGGAATAACAGTCCAGTCAGATGTGGCGACACATGCATACGTTTTGAGTGAAGCTATCAAGTCTCGCTCAATCATGGAAGAGTTGATTCTTGAATCCGGTTTGAGTGAGAGACTGGAAAATGAAGATGATATGCAGGGCATGGTGGCATATCTGCAGAAAAACATAATTATCAAGACTGAACGAGAGTCACTTTATGATCTGGAGTTCACCTATGATGATCCACAGATTTCATTTGAAGTTGTTGACATTCTACTGAATCAATTCCTGAATCGTGTGTTGTCTGGGAAGTTGACAGATGCACATGTGGCTGAAGTATTTCTGGAAAAGCAGATTAATATCTACGAGCAGCGATTGGCTGATGCTGAAAATAGGCTGGCAGATTTCAAGAAGCAGAACATAGAGAGAATGCCTGCCAACAATCGAGACTACGTATATTCGTTGCAGCAAGCCCAGTCAGAATTGGCTGCTGCCAGAGTGCAACTGCAAATTTCCCTGGGGAAGCGTAATGAAATTAAGCGGCAGTTAAGTGGCGAAACGCCAGTTGTAGGCCTGGTAGGATTTAATGCGCCTACGCAGACGACTTCAAGTCCTATTGCAGGTCAAATAGCGGCAGTGCGAAGCCAGCTTAGTCAGGATCTTCTCAAATATACAGAAAATCATCCAAGGGTATTGGCTAGTAAGGCAACGTTGGAAAGTCTGGAAAGACAGCTGTTTGAAGAAAGTAAGGCGCCAAGATCTGCCGCCTCAGTAAGCCAGAACAATGCCAGCCTGAATGCCGCGAACCCTGTTTATCAGTCTGTACAAATAGCCTTGAGGCGTGCGGAGACAGATGTTGCGACTAACCAGGCAATTGTAAATGAACATAGCCGTAAAGTTGCTTTGTTAAGAAACTCCCTGGATGGTGTGTCCGAGGTAGAGGCTGAATTATCAAAGCTTAATCGCGATTATGATATTACCAAAAATCAATATCTGGAATTAACCCGTCGTTTGGAATTGGCGCGCCTGTCTCAGGAAGCTGAGAAGGGTGATGATAGTGTTAAATTCCAGATCATAGACCCGCCGATAGTGCCAAAAGGCTCAATTGGTCCTAATCGTCCACTATTTATTACGGCAGTATTAATAATGTCGATCATCATCGGCGCAGGATTTGCTCTTTTCCTTGATCAGGCGAAGCCAGTGTTTATGACTACACATCATTTAAACCGCGAGACTAGTTTGCCTGTCTATGGCTCAGTTAGCATGAGGGTGTCCGACCAGGCCATGCGTACTGAAAGAACGACTCTGGCAGCATTCGTATTGCTGGTAGTGTTGCTTCTGGGATTCTATTCAGTCTCTATCGTCAAGCATGAAGAAGGTGCGTCACTTATCTCTTCATATGTATCAAAATAATGAAATAACAAAAGCGGGATAACATCGTGAGCATAATTGAAAAAGCAGTAGGCAATTTAAATCCGAATTCATCTGTAGGTGTGCAAATGGGCCGGAAGATGAATGGAGTTAGACGTAAAAATGGTCGTGCTGTCGCGCCAAGCTACGAAATGGTTGAGATTGACCGAGTTAGTTTGAAGTCACATGGAATAGACTGGGACAAGTCATCAAATACTTTGCAGGAGTTTAAGAAAATCAAGCGACCCTTGCTGAATAATATGCTTGGTGGACATAAAAATGATGGGTCATTTGGAACTAACTTTATTGTAGTCACAAGTGCGGTACCAGGTGAAGGTAAAACGCACACCTCACTTAATCTGGCGATGTCGCTAAGTTATGAGAGAGACTACGACGTGCTGTTCGTGGATGGTGACACAATCAAGCGTGATGCAAGTCTGCTATTGGGGCTGAGTGACAAACCAGGGTTAAATGATCTGCTGAATGATCATGATGCCTCGATTGATTCTCATATTGTCCAAACAGACCTGAATAAATTAAAAGTCCTGCCAGCCGGATCATTTAACGATAATACCTGTGAACTATTGTCGAGTGAAAGAATGAATATGATTCTCGCGCAGTTGCTGGAAGCGGAAAATCGTATCGTATTATTTGATGCGCCGCCTATGCTGGCGACGGTAGAAGCGAGTGTATTAACACGACTTGCGGGTCAGGTTGTCGTAGTCACAGAGGCAGCTAAAACCTCCCATAAGATGGTTCAGGCCGTGCTCGACCAGATTGAAAAGGATAAACCAGTAGGCATGGTGCTCAACAAGAGCAAGAAGTCTCATGGTGAAGAGACATACGGTTCTTATTACGACACTTACAGACAGTAAGAATATATTGGTGTCATCAACCAGGCGGACTTGATAGTCCGCCGGGTAAAATTTAATGGCTTGTCTCTAATTCTAGTCCGGTTATCGGTTCAGAGACGAGCGGAAGCGGGTAGCAGATAAACAAGTGCGTAGAGTGCTGAAAAATAGTGTGTTTTTATCATTGAATATATGACTATTTCCTCTATTACAGTTAATATATGCGCTTCTATTCACTTAATATCTTGCTTTCATGATCTTAAAAACAATTAGTCAAAAACCATCCCGTCTAGTTTGCTTGCTACTTTTTCCCGGCATAGCATCAATATCATACGCAGGTCCGTGGGAGATAAATCCTCTTGTGGAAGCACGGATTGGCTATTCGGATAATGTTGAATTTGAAAGCAATGATGATGAAGAAAGCGGTTTTATTGGCCAGCTGAATCCGGGCGTTTCAATCCAGAAAAACGAAGGACGATTACTGGTTCAACTCGATTATCTTATGCAGAATTTTTACTATCTGGATGATGATGACTTGAGTACAAACCAAAAACTGGATTCAATAGCACGTTACGAATTCATTCCCCAAACATTCTTCCTCAACGGATATGCAAATATTTCGCAGGTGCTGGTTGACAGTAATCAGGGGATATCTGTCAATAATATTAATAATACTGGCAATACGACAGATCAAAGAACACTGGGTATAGAGCCTGTCTGGGTGCAGAAACTAGGTACATATGCGCAAGCCAATCTGGCTTATCTCTATGCCGTTCAGGGCTTCGAAGATGAATCAGATGAAGAGGGAGTTGGAGGTGATATTGATGATAACGATCGCCAACGATTTCTGGCAAGTCTGGGGAATCAGGATGTTGAAAATGACCGTCTGGACTGGGCACTTCGATACAGTAATGAAAAGGTCGATTTTGAAGACGGAGAGGAATTTGATTTTAGTGCGCAGTTAATTGAACTTGGATACAGTATTAGTCCGAGACTGCAGGTTGTAGGTACTTATGGTTATGAAAATAATGATTTTGGCGACGTTGTGTCTATTGATGAAGATGAGGATGGCACTTTTTGGGATGTGGGCATTATCTATGGCTTTGGTGAGTTTACAGCGCTGGAAGTCAGAAGAGGCGAGCGTTTTTTCGGGAAAACCTGGGAAGCTGATTTGACTGTTGGTGGTCCAAAACTGCAAGTAAATGCAAATTATGAAGAAATTACTAATCTCGAAGTACTGGATTCGATTAATAGCGATGGCTTTGATGCCCCGGAAAACCTGCTGCAAAATGATGTTAATACCAATGTTACTAACGACCGTAATTCAGTATCCATATCCAAGATATGGGATGGTACAATTGCCTACACGGTGAGTAAAAGTACATTTGCGTTTAATGTTACTAATACTGATGTAGAGTTTCTGGACTCAAATGATACTCAAAAATACGCATCCTATGCTTTTGGCTGGTTGTGGAATATTACCGGCATTAGTTCGCTGTTTACCTCTGTAGAGGAGCTGGAGAATGAGTCGTTTAATAATGGTGTTGATGTGGAAACCAGCCTGCTTGATTTTGAAATTACGTATGTCAGGCAGCTTTCTGCAAAAACAGATTTTGATGTGAGTTATGTCTATTCCGAAGGAGATTCAGGCCTGGATGATGATGGGGACTTCACTTCCAATACTGTTTCTGTAGGATTGATACATAACTTTTGATCCTTTCATGTAATCTGGCTGGAAGCATCTACTGAAAGTGAGAATTCGCTCTAGGTGAAGGTTTTCATCTTCTGATAACGTATGGAAAATCCAGCGCTTAACGATTAACTGAGTTTTCCAGCAATATGAATTTCACTTCCCGACCGGTCGAGCAATCAGATGTCGATTGCAATATAAATGCAATGACTATTGATGTAGAAGACTATTTTCAGGTGTCTGCATTTAACGATAACATCTCATTGGAAGAATGGTCAGATCATCGATGTCGTGTTGAAAGTAACATGGACAGAATACTGCAGCTTTTTTCCGAGAATGATGTTAAGGCAACATTTTTCACGCTAGGCTGGATCGCTGAGAAATATCCAGACGTTGTCAGAAAAATTGTTGCGGGTGGTCATGAACTGGCGAGTCATGGGCGTAATCACAGGCGCGTATTTGATCAAACGCCTAAGCAGTTTACGGAAGATATTAGTTATACCAAGAATCTGCTTGAAGATATTGGTGGTGTTGAAATAAAAGGTTACCGTGCGGCAAGTTTTTCTATCGATAATAGAAATCTTTGGGCGTACGACTGCCTGTCGAAGGCGGGTTATCAATATAGCTCAAGTGTCTACCCGGTACAGCATGACCACTATGGCATGCCGGATGCTCCAAGGTTTAGCTTCTTCGCAAATGATGCCGGACTGGTAGAAATACCAATTTCCACGGTTAAGTGGATGAACCGACTCTGGCCGTCGGGTGGCGGAGGCTATTTCCGTTTTTTCCCGTATGCTGTTTCCAGGCGATTAATTCGTGCAATCAATCAGAAAGAACAGCGAAGCGCGATTTTTTATTTGCACCCCTGGGAAATTGATCCTGAACAGCCAAAGCAGGATAATTTGCCACTGAAAACAAAATTCAGGCATTACGTTAATCTTAAGCATACCTACAAGCGTCTGGAAAATTTATCAAAAGATTTTCGCTGGGACCGTATGGACCGGGTATTTTCGATTTGAATCTGGATAACAATTAAGAACTATTCTTTATGAGTGCTATAGACATCTGTCAGATGACTGGATCTGATATCGAGATATGGAATCAGTATGTGAATCAGTCAAGTGATTCGACATTCTTTCACCTGGCACAGTGGCAAACAATATTCGAGAAAATATTAAATCATCGCCCGTATTATCTGATGGCAAAGGCAAGCGATAAAGTTGTTGGTATATTTCCGCTAGTGCAGGTGAAAAGCCGGTTATTTGGGAATGCGCTTATTTCGGTTCCATTCGCTGTATATGGCGGTGCCATTGCGGATAACGAAGCTGCACATAATGCATTGTCTGAGCGAGCAGTAGAGCTCGCAAATGAATTGAAAGTGGATTATGTCGAGGTACGTGAACAGCAAAGGTCTGAATTTGCCAGTCCCGACTGGCAAGAGAAAAATTTGTATGTGACATTCCAAAAAGAACTGTTTGACAATGAAGAGGAAAATTTTAAGGCTATTCCGCGCAAGCAGCGCGCGGTAGTGAGAAAAGCGATTGAATACGGTTTGACGTCGGAATGGGATACAAATGCTGATCGGTTTTATGCCATGTATTCCGAGAGTGTTCGCAATCTTGGAACACCTGTACTTTCAAGGAAATATTATCAGTCTTTAATGGACACTTTTGGAGAAAAGTGCAAAGTACTTACGATCCTGGATAAAGGGGTCCCTGTTTCCAGTGTGCTTAATTTCTACTTTAAAGATCAGGTGCTTCCTTTTTATGGTGGAGGTCCGGCGCAGGCCAGAGCATGCAGGGCTAACGATTTTATGTACTGGGAGTTGATGCGTCTTAGTGTTGCACAGGGCATAAAAGTGTTTGATTTTGGGCGAAGCAAGGATGGAGCAGGTTCGTATCGCTTCAAAAAGCATTGGGGGTTTTCACCACAGCCACTCCATTATCGGTTCCATTTGATCAATACCAGCAGCCTGCCTGATTTGAGTCCGGTTAATCCGAAGTATCAGCTAGCGATCAGAATGTGGCAAAAGTTACCGCTTCCTGTCACTCATATCCTGGGGCCTGTGATTGCCAGAAATCTGGGCTAAAAGCAGATAGGGATTCAGCAACAGGCTGATGAACAGGCATTGATAGAAGCCAGTCACAAACAAATAAAATTTATTTGTGATAACAGTGAAGTAATTCTAATAAACACAGATGGTTATTGGCTATAGTCGTGGAAAATAGCCTTGATCAATAATGATTAGGCCTGAATTCTAAGGTAGTGCCATCTGTATATGAAAATATTATTTGTCTGTCACCGATTCCCGTATCCGCCAAACGAAGGAGGGAAGATACGTTCGTTTAATATGATAACTCACCTTCAGCAGCAACATGATGTCACGGTTGCGTCTCTGGTGGAATCAAAGATAGAGCAAACTGACGTTGACGGAATCAAACCATATTGTCATTCATATGTTGCGCAACGTATGAATAAACCTGTTGCATGGTTAAAAGCAGTATTGTGCTTGCTGACGTCGATACCTTCGTCGATGGGATACTTTCATTCATGGAAGCTGGGGAGGAAAATTAAAACACTCCTGAAAGAACATAAATACGATTTAATCGTTGTGCATTGTTCCTCAGTCGCGCATTTTGTTTTATCTGCAAGTGATACTCCAAAAGTTCTGGATTTTTGTGATATGGATTCGCAAAAATGGTTAATCTATGCCAAACACAAGCCGTTTCCTTTGTCACTGATTTACTGGTTAGAGGGAATCAAGTTGCAGCGCGCCGAAAAGAATCTGGCCAGGCAATTTGACAGCTCATCAGTCGCGACTGCATTTGAGCTGGAAACACTGGAGCAATTCCGTTCTGGACGTTCGTCTTTTTGTTTTCCAAATGGTGTGGATACAAAATATTTCACGCCAGTTGAGCGTGGCTATGATGAAAATACAATTTGTTTCATGGGTAAAATGAATTACTACCCTAATGAGAAATGCATGCTTCAATTTAGCGAGAATGTATTTCCACTGTTGCGTGCAAAATATCCTGATTTAAAGCTATGTATTGTAGGGTCAAACCCTACAAGTAGAATATTAGCGCTAGCTGACACCGATGGAATAGAAGTGACAGGTCGTGTTGCTGATGTTAGACCGTATGTTCAGCAGGCAGCATTGACCATCGTTCCACTCGAAATTGCGCGTGGTACACAAAACAAGATTTTAGAATCTATGGCGATGGGAGTGCCTGTAGTCTGCAGTGATGTTGCTGCACGAGGGATAGATGCGATAGCGGGAGAGCATGTCCTGGTAGCAAAAACAAGTAGAGAATATGTTATGCAAATTTCACGTGTTCTGGATAGTGCTGACGAGAGATCAAGACTCTCGAAGGCGGGGAGAGCGCGTATGTTGACTCATCATAGCTGGAGTATTGCTATGGAAAAGATGGATGCAAATCTTGAAAATCAACAGGTCGTCGATGTTGATGTTTCAGATGCGAATATGCAAGAAAATCATATTTAAAAATGCCTGTTATGAAAATTTTACATGTACTAGATCATTCTATTCCATTACATAGTGGCTACACATTCCGCACTTGTTCAATACTGCACGAGCAAGCCATGCTGGGTTGGGAAACAACTCACGTGACAAGTATTAAACATATTAATCCGCAAAGTTCAGAAGAAACGCATGGCAAACTGAAATTCTATCGAACGGAAAGTAAAAGCAAGTTGTTATCGCGTATTCCTATTGTTAATCAGCTTTATGTCATTCGAAGCTTGCAAAAACGTGTGGTAGAGGTAATTGAACGTGAGAAGCCAGATATTATTCATGCACATTCCCCGTGTCTAAATGGTATTGCAGCATTACTCGCCGCAAAGAAATTCTCAATTCCTGTGGTGTATGAAATGCGTGCATCCTGGGAAGATGCAGCCGTTGAACATGGCACTACAACAGAAGGCAGTTTCCGTTATCGGCTGACGCGTGCTTTAGAAACATTTGTTTTTAAGAGAGTGCATGGAATTACTACTATTTGTAATGGCTTGAAAAGCGATATCACCAGCAGGAGCATTGGCCAAACGCCAATTCAGGTGATCCCAAACGCGGTGAATGCAGAAGAATTCGAAGGTGAATCTTCCATTCAGGAGGATTTGCGGAAAAAATATAATCTGGGAAATAGTTATGTCGCTGGTTTTATCGGTTCTTTCTATGCTTATGAAGGACTGGAGCTGTTTGTCAAAGCGCTGCATAAAATGCGTGATGGTGATTTGAATGTTAAGGGTCTGCTTGTTGGGGGTGGTCCTGAAGATGAAAAACTGCGTAACCTGGTCAAAGAGTTGGGCTTGCAGGACAGAATTATCTTTACCGGACGCGTGCCGCATTCCGATGTTGAAGCGTATTACGATTTAATAGATGTACTCGTATATCCGCGCAAGTCGGCAAGGCTTACAGATATTGTAACCCCTCTCAAGCCGTTGGAGGCAATGGCAATGGGAAAGGTGTTTATCGCGTCGAATGTAGGTGGGCACGCTGAATTGGTGCCAGAACGACTGCATTCCGTTTTATTTGAAGCAGGATCTGTCGATGCGCTGGTAGATTCTTTGCAGTCAGCCATCGCGAATAAGCCTCTAAAAGCACTGTTTTCTGGATGGGCGCGCAAATATGTAAAGGCTGAGCGAAACTGGAAAAAAAGTGTATATGGTTATGTGGATTTATATAGAAAAGCTCAGGAAAGACATGCAGCTTTTGCAAAAGTGTGAAGCAGTTCACTTTTTTTGAAATGGCAAATCTGGGACGAGGTTGGTAATAGTTCAATCTGGTTTGGAGTAAAGTTAAGCAGTGAATAGAGTGTTAAAACCAATTTTCCAGCAAACAGTGGGAGCATTGTCTGGTCACCGGGCAAATAATAAATTGCTGGTGCTTACGTATCATCGTGTGCTGGCAGAGTATGACCCTGTGATAGATGAAGTGGATGCAGTGCAGTTTACCCGGCAGATGGAAACACTGGCTGAATACTTTAATGTCGTCAGTCTGGAAAATGGTCTAGAGCAAATGCGAGCCGGAACACTGCCAAGTAGCTCCGTATGTATTACTTTCGATGATGGTTATCGAGATAACTATGACGTTGCGTTGCCTATTTTGTCAGCTTTAAATTTGCCAGCAACATTCTTTATTGCGACTGGCTATTTAGGCGATGGAATAATGTGGAATGATGTGGTTAGACACTCAATAAGGAATACTTCGTTACAAAAACTGGATCTGCGGGAATTTTCTATGGGTGAGGTATTGATTGATTCTCAACAGAAAAAAGTTCAGTTAATTGAGAAGTTGCTTGGCCATATTAAATATAACGTGGTTGATCGTCGTATAACGTTGGTTAATAGATTAAAGGAAATTGCTCAAGTCGAAAATACTGAACGTTTGATGATGAACGAGCATGAGGTGAAAGAATTGGCACGTGCAGGGATGGAGATCGGAGGTCATACGGTGAATCATCCAATATTGACCTGTGAAGACGAAGACGAAGCCCGGCGCGAAATCACAGAAGGCAAAATGTTTCTGGAAATGTTGTTAAACAGGAAATTAAGGTTTTTTGCTTACCCTAATGGACAATATTCAAAAGATTACAATGAGCAGCATATGAAAATTGTTAAAGAAGCGGGTTTTGATGCGGCAGTAACAACTAATAATGGTGTGATAGATAAAAGTTCAGGTGTATTTGAGTTACCGAGAATCTGCATTGATCACACGACTAAGTTTAAATTTGGTGTTTCTTTGGCGCGCGGCTATGTGCAGTACGCCAACTAATAATGTATGAAAAGTTGAGATTACAATGCGAGATATACTGCTAACGTTAATTGTGTTTGGGTTTATCCCCTTTATTTTTGTCAGACCCTATGTCGGCATTCTGGTTTGGAGTTGGCTAGGGTTTATGAATCCGCAGAGATTATGTTTCGGGTTTGCATATGATTTTCCTTTTTCAAAGCTGATTGGTGCAATTACCATTATCGCTTTCTTTTATTATAAGGATAAAATCGTGCCAAAAGGCACGGGTTTGCTATGGATACTGGTGGCCTACGTTGTATGGGTGTCAATAACCACGACTATGGCGCTGTATCCAGAGGAAGCACTCTTCCAGTGGAGTACTTTCTTGAAAATCATGGCGATGGTTTTGTTAATTATTTTTATGGCGAGTGATAAAGACAAAGTGAATGCCTTGGTTGCGACCATCGTATTTTCATTGGGTTATTTTGGATTCAAAGGCGGCGTGTTTACTATTATGACTGCAGGTGCCTATCATGTATGGGGACCGCCAGCGTCATTTATTACGGATAATAATGCGCTTGGACTCGCACTGGTGATGACTTTGCCATTGATGTGGTATTTGCATTCACTTTTCAAGAAGAAGCTATATCGTAACTTTACCCTGGTAATGATGGTATTCACTGCCTTCGCCATTCTGGGAACACAGTCCAGAGGTGGGTTCCTGGCGTTAATAGCAATGACAGGTTTCTTGGTATTGAAGAGTAAAGCTAAATTTAAAGTGGCAACTATAGTTATTATTCTTGCGCCGTTACTGTATGTATTTATGCCTCAAAGCTGGCATGATCGTATGGATACAATCAAAAACTACCAACAGGATGAATCAGCAATGATGCGTATCAATGCCTGGGAGTTTTCGATTAATCTTGCCAAGGATTATCCTGTTGCCGGAGGTGGATACAGCACGTTTACTGAAGAGTTGTTTAGACGCTACTCGGAACGTCCTGAGGTGCCCTGGACAGGCCCGCACAGTATTTACTTTGAGTCTTTAGCCGAGCATGGTTATGTGGGCTTAACGCTGTTCGTACTCATGCTGATAATTCTGTATCGTACGATGGGCAGTATTATGAAAAATGCGCCCAAGTATGAAGACATGTTGTGGATGAGAGACCTTGCAGCAATGATTCAAGTAAGTCTCGTGGGGTATATGGTAGCCGGTCTGTTCTTGGAGATGGCTAAATTCGATTTATTATATGCTCTGGTAGGAATTGGGATAACAATGTCTACACTACTCCATAAGCGGCAGATGCAGGAATCCAGTTTGCCAGACAGCGATATTAATAAAAGCGTGTCTGGCGGCATGACCGTAGCTATAGGGAAATAAGTAAACGTTTCGAATAGAAGAATTTTTTATTTTTCTTGAGCGCGTTAGTTAAACAAAGTGCATGAAAGGTCGATGGCTATTGAGCATCTAGCCATCGTTCCAGTACAGCGAGGACCCAAACAAAGGTACCATAGTATGCTGCATGCTCGGAGCGATGCTTATCTATCAGGTCATCTATGAATTTATCCTGAAACATTGACCTGGTTTTGAGATTGGTTAATGCGCCGTAAACTTCATCCTGTATACGTTTGTCTTTCTTAAGCCATACGCCAAAAGGTAATCCAAAACCATGCTTGGATTTGGAAATAATTTCGGGTGGTAAAAACGAACTGTAGGTGTCTTTATAGAATGCACGCAAACGCATTCTTTTTATTTTTAAGTGTGAAGGTACTTTGGTTGATACTTCAACCACGCGATTGTCCAGAAACGGGAAAGATACATTCACGCCGGCAGCGCGGCACATAGTACTAACTTTTCTTATATCGTTGTCAGCAAGAGTGAATTTCCAGTCCAGATACAACATTTTATTTAACAGCGAAGCATCTTTCATTTCGTTATAAGTTTCGCTAAGAAGGTCAATCGGATAATCACAGTTTATTTCGCCGAGATAGTTACTATCAAATATTGAATTAGGCTGTTGTACATGTAATATATTGTAGGTCTGCATGCGTTTTGGCATGGCTATTTTAGCTTGTTCGATGTAGCTTTTTACTTTTCTGCTGACTGGTAACGAGCCTGCCAGTGAATTGCAAAAACCAGGTTCTATAATAATGTCGCGTGCCCATTTTGGTATGGAGCTATATATATTAAATATTTGTTGTGTGGCGTAACGTTCGTTGCCGCCGAACAGCTCATCGCCACCATCACCACCTATCATATGGTCAACCCCATGCTGCTTGGCTAGCTGCGCCGCAGCAAAAGTTGGCACTACAGATGAGTTGCCAAAAGGCTCTTCATATATTTTTGGAATCTCATTAAACAGATGCAACACATCATCAAAGTTGACGTAATATTTATAATGTTTGTTCTGGAATTTCCTGACTGCAATATCGGCAAAGCCCATTTCGTCGTAGCCCTGTTCTTCGAATCCGATAGAAAAGGCGGGTGCGTCAGTAGGGTGGTGCTTCTTTAGTAACCCTGAGAGGGTAGAGCTGTCTGTGCCACCGCTCAGGAAAGACCCTGAATTGGGATCCGCTGACAATTCTTTCATTGTTGAATCTATTGACTCTCGAACATCAGATTTTAGTGTTTCTACAGAGCTTGAAACTTTTTCACTGAATTCAGGTGTCCAGTAAGTGTCTATTGAGCTGGATCCATTTTTAAAGATGAGAACTTCCGCAGGCTTTAATTTATATAGGTCCTTAAAGACTGTATTGGGGCTCGGTATACAATGGAAGTAAAAATAGTTATAGATGGATTGGGGTAGAATATTTTTTGGTACTCCAGGCAGATTACTCAATGACTTAAGAGAACTGCTGAAATACAGTTGACCAGATAGAGTCGTATAATGCATCTGTTCAATACCCATGCGATCAATTGCTAATAGAGTAATGCGATTGCGTGAATCAAACAGAGACATTGAGAAGCTGCCGTTTAATTCTCTCAGGAAATGGTATCCATGGTTTCTGTAAGCCTGAATTAAAGCGCTGAGCTGTTGTTCTGTTTTTATGATTTGATAGGAGCCATCCTCAGCCTTGATGGTAGGTCTGCCGCATATAATTAAAGTGATATCGTCATTTTTATAGCGAGTAACCAGGTCGCTCGAAAGTGTTGATACAGAAGAGTGCGTCCACTGATCACTTTTCGTTTGTATAGCTTCTTCTTGAGTATTGCTAAAATGCCCAAGTAATCTGGAGTCCAGGTCTGAATCGTTAACGGTCCATCCTGTAGCGATAAATTGTTTCATTGTTAGATTTATACGATTGAGTTTAATGAGATGCTGAGCGTTCTATTCTAAGTTTATGTTTCCGTCAGTTACAGGGCGTGTATCTGAAATTATGCGTTATATTGGTGGTAATATCTTGAAGTGTGACAGGGTATTAGATTGTTGTGAGTCTGGTTTGATAAATTGTCGGCGAAGAGCATATGCAGATATTTGGCAGCTTGACTAACGACTATCTAATAGCGTTATTTTTGCTGAATATTTGACGGAATTCACGCTATAAATGCCTAAGTCAGAACATAGGTCGATGAACGGGGCAGGTGAAGTGTTTATAATTGTGAAACAACAGTTTACGTACAAATGAGGCTTGGTTATGAAGGGTAAATATAGTTCTATAATGTTAGTATTACTGATTGCAGTTTTTATGTCGCAATCATCGATTGCAAGGACTATTGTGGGACAGTGTGGTGCGCTGGAAAATGACTATGGTCCTTTTGACTACACTAACTATGAAGACTACACAACAAAGCTTCCAGTGGTTGAGCAGTACCACTTCAATCATGATGTTGAGGCGCTGATTAAAGGCCTGAGCGATAAAATATATGGAGATTTGCAGTATGTTCTGTGGACATTTCCAAATCACCATCGTGCGCTGGTATCATTATCAAAATATGAGTTTGAAGTAGATAATGCACATGAATTGCTGTTGGAAGAACAGTATGGTGTTGATTGTTATTTTCAGCGTGCAATTGCATTCAAACCTACGGATGGAGTGGTTCGCCTGATTTATGCCACTTATCTACATAAAAAAGGGTATTTTGATCGTGCAGAAAAGCAATATAATGAAGCACTTTCCCTGGATCCAAATTCAGCAGAAGTCCACTATAATTTAGGTTTATTTTATGTGGATAGGAATCAACTTGGTCTGGCAGTCAAGCATGGTCACAGAGCTTATGAGCTCGGCTACCCGTTACTGGGTCTGAAAAACAAGTTAATAAACAAAGGTGTCTGGGATAAAACAATCTCACAGAACTAACATCAATATTGCAAATAAATAGATTTTACTATGGTTGAATTAGAGCAGGTTTTGGACGTGTTGGCTGAATCTCTGGATGGTGCTGCCCACATACATCAAATGAATGAGGAAGCACCATTACTTGGTGCCATTCCTGAATTGGATTCCATGGCAATTGTTGGCATCATTACTTCAATAGAAGAACGCTTTGGAATTGTATTTGATGATGATGAGCTGGATGCTGAGGTGTTTGAAACCGTAGGAACACTGCGAAACCAGATCGTCGCTAAAATGGAAAATTAAGGTTGCACACAACTGATTTTCAGTATCTTCGTTCGAGTCAAAATTCCCAAATATTTTTAGCCCACTATGCTCCACTAGAGCATAGTATGACTATGGGTGTCTCTCAGGCAGTTATATTAGTCCCTCCATTTGCTGAAGAGATGAATAGATCCAAAAAAATGTATGTTCTATGTGCGCGTTTGTTGGCAAATGCGGGCATTCACTCACTATGCTTTGACTTTGCAGGAACAGGCGACAGTTATGGAGAGTGGGGAGATTTCGATTATTCAGATTGGAAGCAGAATTTAATTGATGTCTATCAATTCGCGAAAAAATTCGCTTCGAATATTAGCCTGATCACAATGCGGGATGGTGGATTAATCTCTCTTAATCTCGTGAAACAAAATGATATCAATATTGATAAATGTGTTTTGTGGGATCCCATCGATAGCGGTGAGGTTTTAATTCGGCAGTTAATCCGTATGAAAATCGCGAATGCTATGGCGGGGGATCTGAAAAAAATTACAACCCGGGAAGTGTTGGACGAAATAGATAAGTCCGGTTTTTTAGAGGTCGGCGGCTATCATGTATCCTCTGATTTAATCGCTGCAATCAAGGCTGAGAAAATCGCTGAGGGTATAGAATCAGTGCTTGGCTCAACTGAATTGCACTGGATGACTACCGGTAAGTCCAATGGTAACAATGCGCTGCCTATATGTTTATCCAGATTAAATCTTGCAGACAATGCGCTTGAGCAGTTAAAGGTGCACTCAGTGAATGATGTAAGGTTCTGGATGCAACAGGAAGTTACTATTTCACCATTTCTTCTGCGTCAAACCAGACAAGTCTTCGTATAATGAAAGATACTTTTTCTGAGCAGGCAGTTTCCTTTACTGTGAGTGGTCACAGTCTGTTTGGGATTTTATCAATTCCGGAAGTGAAGCCGCGTGCAGCGGTTGTTATTGTCGTGGGCGGCCCGCAGTATCGCGTCGGCAGTCACCGTCAATTTACATTGCTGGCCAGGCATCTGGCGAAGCAGGGTATTCTGGCTTTGAGATTTGACTATACCGGGATGGGCTATAGTCAGGGTATCGCAAAAAACTTTTATGAAGTTGATGATGATATAAAAGCAGCCGTGGATTTTATTTCCAGTCACGACTGTGAGCTAAGTGAAATTTATGTGTGGGGGCTCTGTGATGCCGCTTCTGCGATTGCATTTACCGCCTATACTGATGACCGTATCAACGGTGTTATCTTGCTAAACCCCTGGGTGAGAAATGAAGTCAGTCACTCAAAAGCAATATTGAAAAACTACTATCGTGACAGGTTATTTAGTGTGGAGGTCTGGAAACAGTTACTGTGTTCTCCAGGCAAAATAGTCAATGCATTCATCTCAATTGGAAATATCATTATTAAAATTATTAAAGCCCGTACGAAAACACCAATTGAGGATAAACATCAGGAAATATCGTTGGCGGATAGAGAGGAAAATATTGCGGAAGCTATGTTTAAGGGCCTGACTAATTTTAACGGGAATATATGTCTGATCCTAAGTGGCAAGGATCTGGTTGCTGATGAATTCAAACAGGTATTGAATGAAAACAACTGGTTGCAGGAAGAGAAAAATATGGCTAAAACAGTTGTGCATCATGTAGAGGTTGCCGACCATACTTTCTCGTCGCGTCAATGGAGAGCCATGGTTGAGCAGATTACATCAGACTTTGTTTGTTCTAGATAAAAATCTCAACCGGATGCGGGTGACTTAAAAAGTTAAGAGGGCTGGATGTATATCCGTAGGCACCAGAGTTGAACACAGCCACATAATCATTGATTTCGGCTTTGGGTAAATCCATATCCTGTGCGAGCACGTCTAAAGGTGTGCAGAGTGGTCCAACAGCACTCGCTCGCTCTGTCTCCAGACCGATTTTATTGGCAACCGTGACTGGATAATTTTTGCGAATCACCTGGCCAAAGTTCCCACTTGCGGCAAGATGATGATGCAGGCCTCCGTTAATGATCAGGAAGGTACTTCCGCGGGATATTTTTTTATCGATGACTTTGGATAGATACACGCCTGACTCACCCACAATAAAACGTCCCAGCTCAGTGATAATAGATGTATTACCAAATTGATCTGCATATTGATCCAGTAATATATGCAAATTCTCTCCAATAGGCTCCAAAGGTAGTGGCTTTTCGCCTGGGAAGTAAGGAATGCCAAAACCACCACCAATATTCAGTTTGGAAAATTCAGTACCGGATTGATCTGCCAGTTCTGCAGCCAATGCAAATGTTTTAGTCTGTGCTTCTATTAATGCTTCGGGCTTTAAATTCTGTGATCCGCTGAAAATATGTAAGCCAATAAAGTCCAGTCTGTAGCTGATAATTTTTCTGATAATGTCGCTGGCAATTTCTGCATCAACGCCAAACTGTTTGGGGCCGCCTGACATTTTCATGCCAGACGTCTTTAATTCAAAGTCGGGATTGATGCGTAACGCGACACGCGGAGTTATACCTAGCTGTTCGCCAATTTTAGCGGCGCGATCCAGTTCGGTTTCCGATTCCAGATTGATAGTGATGCCGCTTTTAATAGCTAGCGTCAGTTCATCAATGCTTTTTCCAGGCCCTGCAAAACTGATTTCTTTAGGGTCCATGCCGCTGGCTAACGCTACTTTCAACTCCAGGCCTGAAGCAACATCCAGTCCCTCTACCAGTCCCTGTACATAGTTTACTACCTCGGGCATGGGGTTTGCTTTGATAGCATAATGTATATGCATGGATTCAGGCAGGACATTCCTGAGCGAATCTATTTTTCGTTTGATCACTGAGCTGTCATAGATGTAGGCGGGTACATCTTTATGCTTCTTTAAAATGTCAGTGAATTTCTGTTTTCCTATCACCAGGCAATTATCTTCTACAGAGTAGAAGTTAAGCGGAGAGTGATGTTCCAGTGATTTTTTAGTCATTGTTAATTGCTAAATGTATTTTCAAATTCAATATAAAGTTGTTTGCGATCAAATTTACCGTTGGCATTGCGCGGCAATTCATCACGAATAAATATTTTTTGGGGCAGCATGTAAACAGGAAGCTGCTTCCTTAGTGATGAAGTTATATCTTTTACTAAATCTTCGCTTTTCGAATTGCTGGTCGTTACTACAATGATTGCCTGCCCAAGATCTGAATGGGGAACACCCATTGCTACGGCCTCGCTTACACAGTCGAGAAGCAAAAGAGATTCTTCTATTTCTGTCGGGCTGACTCGATAGCCTGATGTCTTGATCATCTCATCAGTGCGGCTAACAAAGTATAAATAACCTTCTTCATCTTTTTTGACAGAGTCGCCTGACCAGACTGCAAGTTCAGTGACGGTGCGCCCATCGGTCAGAGATGCGGGTAATGGTTTATAACGTTCAGAGGTTTTTGCGGGATCATTCCAGTATCCCTGTGCGACTAGTGGGCCGCGGTGTACCAGTTCACCTTCTTCGCCGGGTTTGCATTCTTCACCATTAGCGTTGATGACGAATATCTCCGCGTTAGGAATCGCTTTCCCCATAGACGTGGGGCGGCTGTTGACCTGATCGGGTGGCAAGTATGTAGAGCGAAATGCTTCAGTCAATCCATACATCAAATATATATCGGTGCCGGGTAATTTACTCTGAAGTATAGATAAAGTGCTTTGAGGCATCGCTCCGCCCGAATTGGTAATGTAGCGCAAGTGATTTTTAATACCGTCTGGCCATTCCAGTTTGGTGATTTGCATCCATAACGGAGGTACGCCAGCCAGTCCGGTTGCTTTACTGCGATCTAAAGCTTTTATAACATCTTTGGGTAACAGGTAATCCAGTAAAATAACTGTCGCACCAGACACCATGGCAGTCGTGATCTGACTAAAGCCATAGTCAAAGCTAAAAGGTAATACCGCAAGAATCCGGTCCTGATCGGTGTTGTTCTGATATTGAGCGACACTTTCTGCGCCGACGCGCATATTGTGATGTGTTAATACCACTCCTTTAGGTTTGCCAGTACTTCCCGATGTGTAAAAAATTGCTGCAAGATCAGACTCAATAATGGCTGGTGTGCTGGCGGCATGGTATTGCTGGCAGAACTCACTCCAGCTTGAAACTGGTATGGGGTATTGGTCTTGTTTGATGGAATCATCAAAATCGACCAGCACAATTTTTTTCAGAGCCCTGCAATTTCCGAGAATGTCTTCAAGTTGCATAAGGCGAGATCTGGATGTGACAAGAATGCTCACATCGCAATCACACAGTATATGTTCTATCTGATTGGCTTTAAGTACAGGATTGACAGGGACAATGCTCCCGCCTGCCAGCAATGTGCCAAAAAATGCAGAGACAGTCTCTACCTGTTTAGCTAAAAATATTCCAACGCGACTACCTTTGGGTAAATCCATGCTGGAATAGCCTCCGGCAAAGTCTGAAGCAAACCTGCCTAGTTGCTGGTAACTAATCTTTTCCTGCTTATATTCTATCGCGATAGAATCAGGACGTATTTTTGCCTGATTAAAGAGCAATGAGTGTAATAGAAAATTCATAGAAAAGATTATTTGAAATTTATTTAGTGGCTAATTTTAGCGGCCTTGGGATAAACTTGTATTGCCGGTTAGCGTAATTTATTAGTCATTTGAGTAGATTAAACTTTACTTGTCCTATAATTGCGATAAACGGCACAACTCGGTGCTGGTATTTATTTAGAATATTATAAGTCATGTATGTGTGTCGTGATGTGAAGTGTATTGAACTTAATTCATACAGTGAACCGGATTGCACAGTCATCCACTTGACGCAAACCCAAAGCCATCTGAAATTAGCCACTTATGTCGAATAAAATGATTAAAGTCCACCTTATCGCCGCTGCCAGACCGAATTTTATGAAAATTGCGCCTTTGTATCATGCGCTAGAGGCAACAGACTGGTGCGTGCCGAGTCTGATTCATACCGGCCAGCACTACGACGCCAATATGTCAGATGCATTTTTCAATGATCTGAAAATGCCGAAGCCGCATTTTCATCTGGAAGTGGGTAGTGGTTCTCATGCGGAACAGACCGGTAAAGTGATGATGGCTTATGAGGCAGTGGTGAATGAAAATCGTCCTGACTGGATTATAGTGGTTGGCGATGTGAATCCCACCATTGCCTGCGCAATGGTGGGTGCAAAGCTATGGATACCAGTTGCGCATTTGGAGGCGGGTTTGCGTAGTGGTGATATGCGCATGCCAGAAGAAGTCAATCGGGTGCTTACAGACAGAATTGCAAATTTATTATGGACTCCCTCGATTGATGGTAATGAAAATCTCAAACGCGAAGGTGTCGACGACGAAAAAGTAGACCTGGTAGGCAATATTATGATCGATTCATTCGAGATGATGCGTGCTGAAATCGAGAATGATCATACGGCAGAGAGTTATGGGTTGAAATCAAATGATTTTGCAGTCGTGACTATGCATAGGCCGTCCAATGTTGACGACAAGCAAACCCTTTCCGAAATTGTTGATCAGTTATTAGCAGTATCTGGAAAGTGCCAGCTAGTGTTTCCTGTGCATCCCAGAACACGCCAGAAATTAGTAGAATTTGATCTGTTGGGAAAGCTTGAACAGGCTGATAATTTATTAATCATAGAACCACAAGGATATATTCAGTTTATGAACCTGGTGACCAATTCAAAGTTGGTGATCACTGATTCTGGTGGTATTCAGGAAGAGACAACCTATCTAAATATTCCATGCCTTACTCTGCGTGAGAATACCGAGCGTCCAATAACCATTACACAAGGGACTAACCAGTTAATTCAGGCGAATGTACTGGAAACATCTGTGAATAATGTATTGGCTGGTAACTGGAAGCAGGGTCAATGCCCGCCGCTGTGGGATGGGTCTACAGCTAAACGAGTTGCCGAAAGTTTACAAAAAAGAATTAAGTGAAGTAACACTCGTATAAAAGAGGTGGTAGGCGCGGGTAGGAATTGAACCTCCGGCATCTGCCAAGTAATAGCAGTGCTCTGCCACTGAGCTACGCGCCTAATGTAAGCTGCTGAAGCCGAAGCTTCAACGTGGATAACTATAGCGAATTCAGATTAATAATAATGTGGGTGAGTTCAAATCCTGGTGAAATGCAGAATTGGCCCGCCGTTTTTGCTATTTGATGAGTAATGAAACCATGGTGACTTATTGGTTATCGATATTTGCCAGTCATTTTTTTCGAGTACTATCAGCCAGCCAATTTGTTTTGCCCCCGCTTTTTCATGCGAGCGGATAGATTGTGAATTATAGGCAGATATTCTGCTAAGCGTGTTTGTGATATTGCGTTCTTTCATCCAGTTGTCCGCTGTATCCCAAAGTGCCGCAAATAAAATTGATAAACGTTTTTTTGGTGTTATATAAACATCATAATCCCAGACGGCATTCCCGGGAAAATTATATGTCGCACGATATTGGTCTTCTATGTATCTGGATTCAACAAGCCACAGGCAACCCTGAAATAAATCGTTTTGTGTAGCAATCAGACAGCTGGAACCCTGATCGAAACGATTTTTTATTACCTCTTCAGGGCGTTGTAATTCATCCAGAATGCTTTCTGGCTGGCTAAGCCAGGTAAATTCATAACGGCTAAGTTTTGCTTCCGGGATTCTGGGGGCGTCGGAAATCGGTTGCGAGTAAAATCTAACATGGTGCATGAAAATTCCGAAAAGCCTATCTAATATTCTGGAAACCAGGTAGCTGGTCGCTGAAACATAGCCAAGCTGCTGAATGAGAGATTTTATTCGCTTCATTTTTTGGTTTTAAGAAAATATCTCAGTGGTTAGGGGGTTCGCTTGCATGCTAGTATTGGCGCGCATACAGGTGAATTAACATCAAACAGAATAATACGGTTGAGTATATAAAACAGACAGAATTATATACACTTGGCTGATTGTACTGACCGATGGTGATTCATTATTTTTCAAGGCTGATATTAAGTAGTCTTCTGTTTCCACTCTATCATGTTCTTGAGGCTTAATAACGAGCTTGAATTCAAATGTTGAATGAAACCAGCAGGGTTGTATTTGTGTATTTAAATTTTAATAAAATTGATTGAGCATGAAAAAAAATCTTAATGACCTTCGGGCCGAGATCGATCAGTTAGACGAGCAGTTGTTGGCACTAATCTCTGCGCGAGCAAAGTGTGCGTCGGAAGTAGGCGCATGTAAGCGCGCCAGTGGTGAAGAAGAATGTCAGTTTTACCGTCCGGAAAGAGAAGCAAATATTCTGCGTAAAGTTGCCGAAAAAAATCCGGGCCCGCTGTCGGGCGAGGAGATGGCTCGCCTGTTTCGTGAAATCATGTCGGCATGCCTGGCTGTAGAGAGGCAGTTGAATATTGCATTTTTAGGGCCCGCTGCCACTTTTACTGAAGAGGCTGCACTAAAGCATTTTGGGCATTCTGTGAAAACCACGGCAATCAACTCGATAAATGAAGTGTTTCGGGAAGTAGAATCCGGTGCGGCTAATTATGGAGTTGTGCCAATTGAGAATTCAACAGAAGGTGTTATTACTCATACGCTGGATAATTTTACCCGTTCATCATTAAAGATTGTGGGTGAAGTGGAATTGCGTATTCATCACTACCTGCTGTCACGTGAAACTGATTTAAAGAAAGTGACGCTAATTAATTCCCATCAGCAATCTCTGGCGCAATGCCGCAAATGGCTGGATGCAAATATGGGTACGATACCCAGAGAAGCAGTGGGTAGTAATGCACAAGCGGCATTGATTGCTCAACAAAAACAAAATGTAGCAGCCATCGCGAGTCATTCTGCAGCAGAGAAGTATGATCTGAATATATTGGCAAGTAATATTGAAGATATGCCTGACAATACTACTCGTTTTTTAATCATTGGTTCCAACACGGTTGGACCATCAGGCAAGGATAAGACGAGTCTTTTAGTCAGTGCACCTAATAAACCAGGTGCATTACACAGGTTGCTTCAGCCTTTTGCCAAGCATAATGTTAGTATGACGCGCATAGAATCCCGACCCTCGCATAGCGCTAACTGGGAATATGTTTTCTTTCTTGATCTTGACGGGCATGTAGAAGATCAGCCGTTAAAGCTTGCATTGCAGGAGTTGAGCGAAGTGTGCGATATGATCAATATTCTTGGCTCGTACCCTAAAGCGGTCGTATAGATTAATTCCATGGTTAAAACAGTATGTGTCGTTGGCATTGGCTTAATTGGTGGCTCAATAGCATGTGGGCTGCGAAAACATCATTGGTGTGAGTCAGTCATTGGGATTGATGCTCACCAGTCCGTTATTCACGAGGCTATGCAACTCAATGTGATTGATGCAGGCTACACCAGTGTTGATGACTGTCCTGTAATTCCAGATGTTGTTGTCATTGCGGTACCCGTGTTAAAAGTTGCTGATGTTTTTCAGCAATTAAAACCATGGATAGACAAATGCCTGGCAATCACGGATGTCAGCAGTACGAAGCAGAGTGTTATCGATGATTTTAACCGCGTTTTCCCTGAGTCACAGATTAATTGTTTTGTTCCTGGTCATCCAATAGCAGGTCGTGAGCAAAGTGGCGTCAAGGCCGCAGTTGATAACCTGTTTGATGCAAGGAAAGTGATCTTGACACCAACTGAGCAGACCAACATGGACAGTGTGAAACTTGTCACAGACATGTGGGAGCAGTTGGGTGCGAACGTGGAGCAACTTGATTCTCGGGATCATGATCAGATTTTGGCAGCGACAAGTCATCTGCCACATGCGCTGGCCTTCTCTCTGGTGCACTGTTTGTCTACACAGTCTCATACCGATGAAATTTTTCGTTATGCGGCAGGTGGGTTTGCAGATTTCACCAGAATTGCTTCCAGTGATCCCGTAATCTGGAGAGATATATGTCTTGCTAACAGGGAAGAATTGCTGGGAGCATTGTCGCATTTCGATACCAGCCTGCAACAGCTCAAGAGCAGTCTGGAAGCGGGGGATGGTAGCGCGCTTGAAGCAATATTTGTAGAAGCCAAGAATGCCAGAGATAAATATACAGATTCACAGTGATATAACACCCATCTAAATTTATAAGTACATACTCGTTTTGAAATACATTGTAAAACCACGCAAAAATGCACATGGCGAAATTACTGTGCCAGGTGATAAATCTATATCACATCGATCAATCATGCTCGCATCAATCGCTGAAGGAACCTCTACCGTCACAGGTTTTTTAGAGGGAGAGGATTGTTTGGCGACCATGAATGCATTTCGTCAAATGGGCGTTCAGATTGACCGAACAGGTCAAGGTGAGCTGGCAATACACGGTGTTGGCAGAAACGGCTTGATGCAACCGGAAAAAACACTGGATCTTGGTAATTCTGGAACGTCTATGCGCTTGCTCACAGGGCTACTTGCAGGACAATCCATTCACACTGAGCTGGTGGGAGATCACTCGTTAATGAAACGCCCGATGCGCCGGGTGTGTGACCCGTTAAATAAAATGGCGGCGGATGTGTCGACCAGTGAGGATGGTACGCCACCCGTATTGATTCGTCCGGTAGATCACCTGGAAGCAATAAACTATGAATTACCTGTTGCCAGCGCCCAGGTAAAATCAGCAATACTGCTTGCAGGCTTATACGCGCAAGGTACGACCACGATAAAAGAATCCAAGGTAACTCGCGACCACACTGAACGTATGCTGGAATCATTTGATTATCCACTGAGCGTGCAAGACGGCTGTGTGTCTGTAGAGGGAGGCAAACAACTCAAGGCAACTGATATTCAGATACCTGCAGATATTTCTTCTGCGGCTTTCTTTATTGTAGCTGCCTGTATTGCTGATCAGGGAGAAATCACAATTCACAATGTGGGCATGAATCCAACACGAACAGGTGTATTGGATATATTGCAGCAAATGAATGCAAATATAGAGCTGCATAATCATGCGATGATGGGAGGAGAGCCAACAGCCTCAATTACTGCACGAGCCAGTCAGTTAAAAGGCATCAATGTGCCTGCACATCTTGTTCCTTCTGCGATCGATGAATTCCCTGTGATATGTATTGCCGCCGCATGCGCAGAGGGTGTCACTCGCGTGAACAATGCTGAAGAACTGCGTGTAAAGGAAAGCGACAGGATCAGCCAGGTAGCAAAAGGACTGGCAACACTCAATATCAAGGTAGAGGAATTTGCAGATGGTTTAGCCATCACTGGTGGAGAGTTTTCAGGTGGAGTAATAGAAAGCGGGCATGACCACCGCGTGGCGATGTCATTTGCGATAGCCTCGCTAAGGGCAAATTCCAATATAGAAATTACTGACTGTGAAAATGTAGCGACGTCTTTTCCTGGATTTGTTCAGTTGGCTAACTCGATAGGACTGGATATTAATGTCATCTAACGACAATCTCGCATCAGTACCGGTGGTGACTATCGATGGGCCCGCAGGAGTTGGCAAAGGTACGCTGGCTAAAAGACTTGCTCAAATTTTTGAATTTAATTATCTGGACAGTGGCGCGGTCTATCGTGCGTTATCAGTTAAAGCCCTTAAGGAGAATGTGGAGTTAGATGATATTACCCGCCTGATCCAGTTAGCGAGTCATCTATCATTGGATTTTCCACAGGAAAATAACTTCGAAGCCCATATAGACGGTGAAAATGTTGATGCCAGCCTGAGATCTGAAGAATGCTCCAGTTATGCTTCAAAAGTGGCCGCGATCAGTGAAGTGAGAGAAGAATTATTGGCGCTACAACGGAGATTTCAGGCTGCGCCAGGATTGATCGGAGATGGCCGGGATCTGGGTACGGTGGTGTTTCCGCATGCCCAGGTTAAGATTTTTCTTGATGCGAGTTGCGAAGAAAGAGCCCAGAGGCGATATAAACAGTTGATTGAGCAAGGAATTAGTGCTAATTTTGACCACCTTTTCGACAGCATTCGTGCGCGAGATGAGCGTGATCGTACGCGTAGTACGGCTCCTTTGGTTGCGGCCAAGGATGCAATGGTGATTGATTCTACAAAAATGTCTATTGAAACCGTAGTGAGTAGCTCGGCTGCATACGTTCGAGAACGTCTGTTTATGGAATAAGTAGAGTCAGTTTTTTATTAACTAACAAGTATTATATATATTGAAGTTTAAAATTTATGAGTGAGAGTTTTGCAGAATTATTAGAAGAGAGTTTCTCTAATCTAAACATGAAACCTGGTTCCATTGTCGATGGAACTGTTATTGATATTCGAAACGACGTAGTCGTGGTCAATGCCGGACTTAAGTCCGAAGGTGTTATTCCAATTGACCAATTTAAAAATGAGCGTGGTGAAACCAAGGTTGCCATTGGCGACGTGGTGGAAGTTGCATTAGACGCAGTTGAAGATGGTTATGGAGAAACGCGTCTTTCACGTGAAAAAGCACGCCGTGCCAAGGCATGGAGCGAGCTTGAGCGTATTACTGAGTCAGGTGAATCTATTATCGGTGTCATCACTGGAAAAGTGAAAGGCGGATTTACCGTTGAATTACCAGACATCCGTGCTTTCCTTCCTGGTTCACTGGTTGATGTAAGACCAGTCCGTGATACTGGGTATCTGGAAGGAAAAGAGCTGGAATTTAAAGTTATTAAGCTTGATCAACGTAGAAATAACGTTGTTGTGTCACGTCGCGCAGTCGTTGAAACAGAATACAGTGCTGAACGTGAATCGTTACTAGAGAGTCTGCAAGACGGCAGTGTCGTTAAGGGTATTGTTAAAAACCTTACAGACTACGGCGCCTTCCTTGACCTGGGTGGTGTTGACGGATTACTGCACATCACTGATATGGCATGGAAACGCGTTAAGCATCCTTCCGAGGTTGTCGCGATTGGTGACGAAATTGAAGTGAAAGTCTTGAAGTTTGATAAAGAAAAGACACGCGTATCACTAGGACTGAAACAACTTGGTTCTGATCCATGGGCTGATCTAATGAGACGCTTCCCGGAAGGTTCTCGCACCTTTGGTAAAGTAACAAATATTGCTGATTACGGCTGCTTCATTGAAATTGAAGATGGTGTTGAAGGCCTGGTGCACGTCTCTGAAATGGACTGGACCAGCAAAAACGTGAATCCAGCTAAGATTGTTGCACTCGGTGACGAGAAAGAAGTGATGGTGCTGGATATTGATGAAGAGCGTCGTCGTATTTCTTTGGGTATCAAGCAGTGTCAATCCAATCCGTGGGATGAGTTTGCTGCAAGCCATGACAAGGGAAGTAAAGTCAGCGGTCAGATTAAGTCTATTACCGATTTCGGAATTTTCATTGGCCTGGATGGTGGTATTGACGGCCTGGTGCATTTGTCTGACATTTCCTGGAGTGACACAGGCGAAGATGCTATTCGTAACTTTAAAAAGGGCGAAGAAATAGAAGCGGTTGTACTTGCAGTCGACGCTGAGCGTGAAAGAATTTCATTAGGCATTAAACAGCTTGATAAAGATCCACTTTCAGCTTATTTGGCCGAACATGCTAAAGGGACTATCGTGAATGGCGTGGTTAAGGAAGTCGATGCGAAAGCAGCGACTGTTGAGCTCGCTGAAGGCATTGACGGAGTGTTGAGAGCAACTGAGTTTGCTCGTGACAAAATTGAAGATTTGCGTACTGTGTTAAAAGAAGGCGAAGCGATTGAAGCGAAATTTATCGGTGTTGATCGTAAGACGCGTGCATTGACTCTCTCAATTAAAGCTAAGGAAGAGCAAGAGGAAGCAGACGTACTCTCGGACTACAGTAGTAGTAACAGTAGCGGCGGCTCAACTTCTTTGGGAGATATTCTGAAGGAACAGATGGGCGACTAAATAATAATCAATCATTATAAAGGGTCTCTTCGGTGAGTAATGTAATAACCAAATCTGAGTTGATAGAAAAAATTGCGCAAAAGCAAAATCACTTGCAGCATAAAGATATCGAACTTTCTGTCAAAAGTGTCATAGAGCAAATGAGTGATGCGCTTTCTTCCGGAGAGCGTATCGAAATCAGAGGCTTTGGTAGTTTTTCATTACACTTTCGCCCACCTCGTGTGGGTCGAAATCCTAAAACCGGAGAGACTGTTTCCCTGCCAGGGAAATATGTCCCTCATTTCAAGCCCGGCAAAGAATTAAGAGAGCGTGTTAACAAGGATATCGACCAGGAAAATAATCGCTAGTCTTTAGGTCCTGTTCATATCAAACGCTGGTTGTTGTCATGTTTATATTAATCCCGGTTATCTCAATCCTGGCCTTGATCAGTTATGACTAGTCGTATGGTGATTGTCGCACTCGACTACCCTGATCCTGAACTAGCACTGCAGTTTGTCGATAAAATCCAACCTGATTCATGCGCATTAAAAGTAGGTTTTGAGCTTTTTTTGTCAGGCGGGCCTAATTTTGTTGAAAAGCTGGTGGCCAGAGGGTTTAAAGTATTTCTGGATCTCAAATTTCACGATATTCCAAACACCGTAGCCAAGGCATGTAGCGTTGCTGCTAAAATGGGTGTGTGGATGGTTAACGTGCATGCTTCCGGAGGAGCTGGAATGATGCTGGCAGCACGAGAAGCGATCGATAAGCATGATGCGTCACTTCAGCCTAAGCTGATAGCCGTGACAGTACTAACCTCGATGAATCAGGAAACATTGACAGCAGTCGGTGTCAGCGGACAAATTAATCAGGTTGTCTGCAAGTGGGCAGCTATGGCTGAACAGGCTAATCTGGATGGTGTTGTAAGTTCAGCGCAAGAAGCAGCACTGATTCGTGCCCAGAGCACGCCAAAATTTATGATAGTGACACCGGGCATTCGTTTGCCTAGTGATAATAAAGATGATCAGAAAAGGATTGTCACTCCCTCGGATGCGTGCACAGCAGGTGTAACACACATTGTTGTTGGCAGGCCAATCACACAAGCACAGGATCCCTGTGCTGCACTAGAGGTGTTTCGAGAAGCGTTCACGTGTGCGTAATGCACGCTGTTCGCTTACGCTGATTCGATTGCTTAATTAAACTTAATTCAACGCAGATAAATCTGGCGTTAAATTTTAATATTCAAGCAAATCGGAGAAACTTCATGCGAAAACTATTTTATGCGACTGCATTTATTGTTGCCTTGCTAATTGCTGGTCCTTTGGCAGCTTCACCTGTCAATATTAACCAGGCAACTGCACAACAACTGGCCGATAACTTAACGGGTGTCGGTCTGAAGAAAGCCCAGGCAATAATTCAATACCGGGAAAAAATTGGTGGATTCCAAACTCAAAATCAGTTGCTGAACGTAAAAGGTATTGGTGCAGCGATTCTGGAGAAAAACCAGGATAATATTCTGCTGGAGTAGTAATCAACCTGATGCACCAATAAAGGGCTTGTTTCTGGACAAGCCCTTTTTATTTGTATCGTCATCTCAATTAGGTATTATCTTTAACTGTATTCACATTAGAGATAGGCAGTATGAAAAAGATTCGCAAGGCAATTTTCCCGGTTGCAGGTATGGGTACCCGCTTTTTACCAGCAACTAAAGCGAATCCGAAGGAGATGCTTCCGATTGTTGATAAGCCCCTAATCCAGTATGCGGCTGAAGAAGCGGTTAATGCCGGTATTGAGGAGTTGGTGTTTATCACAGGGAGAAGTAAACGTTCCATCCCTGATCATTTTGACAAGGCATACGAATTAGAAGCTGAGCTGGAAGCCAGCGGCAAGACGAATATGCTGGATGTTGTGCGTAATATTCTTCCTCCGGGAATTTCATGTATTTATATTCGCCAGCCCGAAGCTCTGGGCCTTGGGCATGCCGTGCTCTGTGGTAAACCGGTGGTTGGTGATGAACCCTTCGCTGTTATTCTGGCTGATGACCTTATTGATAACCAGCCACGCGGATGCCTAAAGCAAATGGTAGAAATATATGAGCGCGAGAACAGTGGTGTGATTGGTGTGCAAAAAGTGCCTCGGGAAAACGTCAGTAGTTATGGTGTGATTTCTGGTGATGAGGTGAGCGAAAAATTGTGGAGAATATCTGGCATTGTGGAAAAACCCAAGCCGGAAGATGCGCCATCTAATATTGCCGTAGTGGGACGATACATACTGGATGCCTCCATATTCAAGATTCTGGAAGAAACTGAAACGGGAGCAGGTGGAGAGCTTCAGTTAACGGATGCGATCGCTAACCAGATAAAGTCCAAATCTGTCTATGCATATGAATTTGAGGGGCGTCGATACGATTGCGGGAGTAAGCTGGGTTATTTACAAGCCACGGTAGAATATGGAATGAAGCATGCGGAAATTGGAAAGGAATTTTCTGAGTATCTGAAAACGCTTAAAGGTTGAAATTTTTTAGCGAAATAGAATTTATAGTACTTATTTCGTCTTTATTGGCTAAATACAAATAGATTCAGAAAGAACTATGAAATTCCGGGTGAGGATTTCCAAAGTCTGCATAGCAATGGATGAGACTTAGCTCCCTGAAATATACTAATCCAGAAGTGTTCTGAGTGTCTGCTTTCGACTGCCACCTCAACCGGTCGATGCAACACATTGGTTAAATCGTTCAGCCGGTGTTTCAAAATCTAACGTTTGCCTGGGTCGTTCGTTTAATTGCCTTGCTACTGCATTCAAACGATTCTGATGAATGTTAGACAGGTCCATTCCCTTTGGAAAGTACTGTCTCAATAAACCATTGGTGTTTTCATTTGACCCTCGTTGCCAAGGGCTTTGCGGATCACAGAAGTACACTTTAATGTCGGTAGCTAAGGTAAACCGCTGATGATCCGCCAACTCACTACCTCGATCCCAGGTTAACGATTTATACAGTTCATTGGGTAACTTCTTCGATTGTTTGATGAGCGCGTTGATGACACTCTTTGTCTCTTTGTTCTTCACTTTGGCCAACATCACATAACGCGTATGTCGCTCAACTAATGTCGCAATGTAACTGTTGTGAGTGCCGGCAATGAGATCGCCTTCCCAATGCCCCGGCACGGCGCGATCCTCAACACTGGCGGGACGTTCACGAATAGAGACCGCATTCGTGATCTGGCCTAAGCCATTATTCTTAAGACTGGCATGCTTCGATCGGCGTATCGTGCGTTGCGTTTTAAGATACTGAAGTAACTCTTTTTTCAGTACACCACGGGCCTGAATAAAGAGACTGCGATAAATCGTTTCATGTGACACGGTCTTACTCTCATCATTTGGATAGGTTCTTTTTAGCCATCCGGCAATTTGTTGGGGTGACCAGTGTAGCTTAAGTTTTTGGTCGATGGTGCCGCATAAAAAAGAATGACCGACGAGCTTGCATGGCTTGGGGCGAAGGGCTCGATCCCAGGTCGCTTGCTCCGCATCACTGGCGCGATATGCCTTCAATCTACCGTTACGTTTGACCTCGCGACTCACTGTTGAAGGCGATCGGCCTAATTGGCTTGCGATTGTCCGCAAAGACAAGTGACACGCAATACCACGGGATATCTCTTCGCGTTCCGATAAGGTTAATGCTAATCGTGACCGCTTGCGATCCGGTGGACGGATGCCGCCACTGCGTGATAACACACTGTAAATTGATGAAGAACCACGATCAAAGGCGCGACCAATGGACTTCAGCGATTCGCCGCGCTGCCAGCGATCCCACATCTCTTTCTTCTGTGCTTCACTGTAATAAATTCGGGTTCGATACCTCATTGACGCCACTCCTTTTTACTCTTATTGTAAATTGAAGTGTTGCGTTCACCGGTTGAGGTGGCAACCCTTAGCGGACATTCAGTTAAATATGATAACGGGGTCTGTATTTATTGATTTTCTTATTTCGTAGAGAATCTGCGACTGTTAATGTTATTCAAATGTTTGTAGTTGCATGTGAGGCATAAAAATCGTGGATACCTATGAATTAGAGAAACCTGTCTGGAGTGACGAAGACTTTGAAATCATGGGGTGGCATGATTCTACTGTTTGGGGGATGCTGCAAAATTCAGATGAATGGGAATATCTATTAGATCTTGATTATATTTTTAAGTGGGTCAATCCAGAAAAAGGAGAGACATATTTTAAATTTTGGGTGGCTCCAGTTACGATGGTTTTCGATAATACCAGTGACGTAAAAATCCATTTGGAGTCGTCTCAAGGTCATGTCGAGATAGCTGATTTATATATGGAAAACCCTACGGAATCACCAAACGGAAAATTTATAAATCATACTTATCGCTTCGATTGTCATAACGGCACTATTTCTTTAAGAGCAACGGGATTTAAGATGTTTGTTAGAAAAACACCAATATTGCTAGAGAGGCAGAGTTTAGAATTAAAAGAAAGGGGTGGAGTAAATTTTGGACGAAAAATTAATATCTCTTAAAATGAATTATGATTACCAAAATTATCGTTGTTATAATTATTTCAGCAATATTTCTAGGCTATATGTATCTCCTATCAAAAAAGAGAAACATTTCAATTAGTAAAAATGGTTGGATAGCTTTAGTTCTGTCTGAAGTTGCCTTTATCATATTTGGTATTTTTTTAATGCTCTACTATTAATATAAAATGACCGCTATTGCGCCGAATGCGGACAATTCAATTAGCAAAATACTCAGAATAAATTATCAAGCAGGTGCTGACTTATGAATATAATTAAAAAAATTATTGCATGGATTTGTATTCTGAACGGAATAGGCTTATATGCGATTTTAGCTTACTTCTCAACAAAACCAGGATTTTATGTAAATAATATTTTTTTTCTGTTAGCTCTTTACATAATTCCAATTTTAATTGGAATAGGTATCCTAAAAAACAGTAAACTAGCATTAATTTTTGCTGCATTACTTTTTGTTTTCCAATTTACAGCCTATTACAACTCAATAGGCTTCGAGATGCCTATACGAATCGCATTTTCTAGCCACAATGAAGGGAATGTATTAAACATAGATGTAACAGCAATTGTGTTCTTTTTATTAACTCTATTGGCTATTTTTAAATCTTCATCCAATAGTTCTTTAGGAAATATTGAGTGACCGCTTTTGCGCCGTAAGCAGACGCAATTTAAGTATTATCAGCAAAGCTTATATGAACAGAGAATAGTCACTTAGGAGTATTATGTGGATCAATAGAATGGTCAAGTTAACATCGTTATGTTTATTCTTAATTATGGCTTTAATCGGATGTGGCGGCGATTCTAATCTAGCCAAAGATGTTGGCATGAATGATAAAGAGTCAACCATACTTGTCTTTGGTGAGAACATTTCATTGCTAGGTAAGTGTCAGCTTCATACTAGGCAATCAATATTAGGAAACAATATTAGAATTACTTGCGAGTCAGTTAAGGACGATGAGGAACAAGGTATCCTTGAAATCAAAATAGGAGCTGCTAGTGAATGTCTTTTCGATAATCTTTTCCCAAAGGATGTGATTGAAGAGGTTGTAGAAATTAATAATTTCGAAAAATATGGAAGAAAGCATTTAGAAGCAAAATATAGATTTAAAGATAGTAGGTTTATATTTTACAAGCGAGCAATTAATGATAAAGAGATTTGTTTTGAGGCAAGCGCAGTTAAAAGAGCAAAGTTTGCTTTAGAATCGTCAACTATGTTGATATGGGATTAAATCAAAATAATGGACTCTCAATCATCGAATGACCGCTTTTGAGCCGTAAGCAGACATTCAATACCGCACTTACCGTTTCGACTCTTTAAGCTTACGTCGACAATTGTAGTAATAGGTCATCGATCCTTTCTCGGTAAGATTGGCACCTTATTGACACTCAATGAAGCTAACTGTGACGTTACGAATATAGGGTGGTGCCCAGGAGAGGACTTGAACCTCCACCTACTTACGTAGACCAGCACCTGAAGCTGGCGCGTCTACCAATTCCGCCACCTGGGCAATCCTTACACGCATCACCATATAAAACTGATGAGTACCCGCAATTACTACAAAAACGATGGGGGGTTAACAAACCTCAGGTCGCCCACCGCAAGTAACCGCGTGATTATACGCTTAATTCCCGCGCCTACCACTTATTCCAGGTAGCGCCTGAAGCATCTGCTACCTTAGAACCCTTTACCAGAGATCTTGATACTTCAGATCAATGGACACTGATAAGTAGCGGCCAAGCGTTTACATAAAACCTGCATGAACCTATCGCGATTGTGGTCAGAAAATTGATCAGCTCTAAATGACCGCATTTGAGCCTGAAGCGGACGTAATATAGATAAGTTAGAAACAGCTATCGAATGACACAAAGCAGACATTTGTAAAACCTGTTGTCTGTTAAGTTATGCAGTTACGTTGATGTACCACGTATAATTTTTAGAATAACAGCTGATGTTTTTAGTGTTATGTAAGAAGTGGGCTTGTTACCCACGTGCTACCCACGCGCAAAAAGTGATCAAATATAAGGTGAGGTGGGTGAGCTAGGAAGTTGTTTTGATTGGCTCCTCGGGACGGGCTCGAACCGCCGACCTAGTGATTAACAGTCACCCGCTCTACCAACTGAGCTACCGAGGATCAGGAAGGCCGAGATGTTACTGGTCTCTAGTGGTTCGGTCAACTCTCAGATTTCCTGTCGAATATCGTAATTTCCCCAACGCTTATCTCATCAGCTAGTGAATTATATGGAAATGTGAACTACTACTAGCATGTGAGGGTTAATACGTTAGGTAAGTCACTTTTCGTGTTAATTCAACGGATTACTATTCCTACTCTAGGTAATGGGCTGGTTACACGGCTCAGACACAGGTCATCAGACGGTTTCTACCAGTCGGCAGAGGTGATTTTTTGTGTACTGTGGAACTTAATACAGTAGCCGAATGAATGTCATGGAGACTCAGGGATTAAGGAGAATTTTGGGTGAGTAGTGTTGCGATAATGGAATATGAGGGCCACCAGATCAGGTTGGTTGAACGGGAAGCAGGAGATATGTGGTTTGTTGCCGCAGATGTTTGCCGCTGCGTGGGTTTGGCTATCAATAGTCGTACGGGCAAACCTAACGTGACTGTTGCTACACGTGAGCTGACAGATAAGCAAAAAGAGAAGTTTCGTGTCGATACTCCGGAAAATCCAAAAAATCCATGGATTGATATGATGATTGTTTCAGAAAATGGCTTAATGCAAATGTTAAGCTTGTCGGATACGATCCAAGCCCAACGATTTAAACAGTTTGTTGAGCAGGAATACCCAAACTTCAATACATGTTCTAATTACGCTGAAGCAAGAAGTTCTGCAGAATAAGCTTCAGTTAAAGAGTGCACGCAAATCTATTATGTGCACTCATCGATTCATGTCAGTTAGCCTAATAATTCTTTAAGTCGTTTGGTTGCATCGGCCAGCTTTTCTTTGGAATTTGCAAACGAAATGCGCATGTAACCAGGCAGGCCAAATGCTGTGCCCGGTACAACGGCAATACCGCACTTGGTTAACAGATATGTTGCAAATTGCACATCATCTTCTACGCCCTCAGTCTGTCGAATGGCCTCGTCTACGTTGGCAAAGCAATAGAAAGTACCTTGTGATTTAGAACAGGTAATTCCACTGACCTTGTTAAGCTCCTCAACGACGAAGTTATGCCTGTCTTCAAAGGCAGCACTCATATTTCTTACGCATTGCTGGTCAGAGCTTAATGCCGCTTCAGCAGCAGCTTGAGAGATCGAGCAAGGGTTAGAAGTGCTTTGAGACTGAATGTTTTTCATGGCCTGAATGATACTGACAGGACCTGCTGCATAGCCGATGCGCCAGCCAGTCATTGAATATGCCTTGGATACGCCATTCAGTACAAGAGTTCTTGATTTCAACTCCGGACACACTGACAGAATATTGCTGAATTTTTCGCCATTAAATAAAATGTGCTCATACATGTCATCGGTGGCAATTAATATCTGCGGATGCTTGATTAATACTTCGGCCAGACTTTCCAGTTCGCTCTTTGTGTAACTAGCCCCTGTAGGATTAGACGGGCTATTCAATACCAGCATTTTGGTTTTAGTGCTGATCTTGCTGGTGAGCTGTTTGGCGGTAATCTTAAAAGACTGGGTATGGTCGGCTATAATAAATGCAGGGATACCGTCAGCCAGTAACACCATGTCAGGATAAGAGACCCAATAAGGTGCAGGAATAATGACTTCGTCATCCTGATTAATGACAGCCTGACAAAGATTGTAAAAACTCTGCTTACCACCATTCGAGACAAGGATTTCATTTGGTCTGTAACTTAATCCATTATCGCGCTCGAATTTGGCAATTACCGCTGCTTTCAGTGAATTTGTTCCATCGACAGCTGTGTATTTGGTTTTACCTGACTGGATAGCCTCTATCGCTGCTTGTTTAATATGGTCCGGAGTGTCAAAGTCTGGTTCTCCAGCAGCAAGATTAATAATGTCCACACCCTCAAGGCGAAGCTGATTTGCCTTTGCAGTTACAGCTAAGGTAGGTGAGGGTTTGATTCTTCGCACGCGAGAAGCTAATTTAATGTTCAATTGCGTCAATTTTCCTAACAGAGGTTTCAGTGTGAATTCGGGCCGTGATCATACTGTATTTTACCCGTGTCAATAAAGTAAATGATTAAAGAATTTCGAATTGAATCATCATTTGAGCCATCAGGTGATCAGCCAACTGCAATAGCAGAATTAACAGAGGGTTTAAATGACGGGCTTGCACACCAGACATTACTGGGAGTCACGGGGTCAGGAAAAACCTTTACTATCGCTAAGGTGATAGAGCATGTGCAAAGACCAACAATAATCTTAGCGCCTAATAAAACCCTGGCTGCGCAGTTGTATGGAGAAATGAAATCATTTTTCCCGCGCAATTCAGTGGAATATTTTGTTTCTTATTATGATTATTATCAGCCTGAAGCATATGTGCCTTCAAGTGATACATTTATTGAGAAAGATGCTTCTGTGAATGATCATATTGAGCAAATGCGTCTGTCTGCAACGAAAGCACTATTTGAGCGCAACGACACGATTATCGTCGGGACTGTATCTGCAATTTATGGTTTAGGTGATCCACGCTCATATTTGAACATGGTATTGCATCTTGACCGTGGAGATATCACTGATCAACGAAAACTCCTGAGGCGACTGGCAGAACTTCAGTATAAACGTAACGATATCGAGCTAAAGCGTGGAACATTTCGTGTGCGTGGAGAAGTGATTGATGTGCATCCGGCAGAATCGGAAAGAGAGGCGATTCGGATTGAATTGTTCGATGATGAAATTGAACAGCTAAGCTATTTTGATCCCTTGACTGGAGAGGTGCTGAGACGGGTACCCAGACTGACAGTGTATCCCAAGTCGCATTACGTGACGCCCAGAGGCGTCATACTGGAAGCGATTGAGTCGATTAAAGTAGAGCTTAAAGAGCGGCTGGATGGTTTGAGAAGTATCGATAAGCTGGTTGAGGCGCAGCGTCTGGAGCAGCGGACACAGTATGATCTGGAAATGATGCAGGAGCTCGGTTATTGCAATGGAATTGAAAATTACTCGCGTTACCTGAGTGGCCGAGGCCCGGGTGAGCCTCCTCCCTGTCTGTTAGATTATCTTCCAGATAATGCATTAATGGTTATGGATGAGAGCCATGTATCGGTACCCCAGTTTGGTGGCATGTACAAAGGGGATCGGTCGCGCAAGAGTACTCTTGTTGAATACGGATTCAGGTTGCCGTCTGCGCTAGATAATCGCCCGCTAAAATTTGAGGAATTCGAAAGCCTGTCGCCCCAGGTTATTTATATATCTGCAACTCCTGGTGACTACGAACTGAATAAATCTTCACGGGTAGCAGAGCAGGTTGTGCGTCCGACTGGTTTGATTGACCCTGTTATTGAAATACGCCCGGTTGCTTCACAAGTGGATGATGCGCTGTCAGAGATTAATGAACGTGCGGCTAAAGGTGAACGCGTACTGATTACTACACTGACCAAACGCATGTCAGAAGACCTGACTGAGTACCTTGAAGAGAATGGTGCGCGAGTCAGATATCTGCATTCAGATATTGATACAGTAGAGCGCGTAGAAATTATTCAGGATCTGCGTAAAGGCGTATTTGATGTGTTGGTGGGGATTAACCTTCTGCGAGAAGGTCTGGATATTCCCGAGGTCTCATTGGTTGCGATATTTGATGCGGATAAAGAAGGCTTTCTGCGCTCCGACCGTTCTCTCATACAAACCATTGGACGGGCAGCAAGGAACCTGAATGGCAAAGCTATCCTGTATGCCGATCGTGTTACCGGTTCCATGCAGCGCGCCATCGAAGAAACAGACCGTCGTCGTACCAAACAGCAGGAGTACAATAAAAAGCACAATATCACTCCGCGCAGCGTTGAAAAATCGATCGGCAATATTATGGAAGGCGCGCAATCCCGATATGATCAGCAGCGATACAAGCAAATGCGTGACATTGCGGAGGTGAATGGTGATTACGAAGTGCTGACACCTGCGCTGGCGATAAAGCAGATCCAGATACTTGAACAAAAAATGTATGATTTTGCGCGCAATCTCGAATTTGAAGATGCAGCTAGAATAAGGGATGAAATTCAGCGTTTGAAAAACTTTGCTCTGGGCAAACCAGATCTTGAGACCGGCTAGTATCTCTCATAGGTAATTCGTTATTCGCGGCTACAAATTGGAGGTCGACTATGCTACCTTTCGCAATCCTGTGTGAGCGCTGAATTATTCAGACGCTAGTTGCAGGCGCGTAGCTCAGTTGGTTAGAGCACCACCTTGACATGGTGGGGGTCGTTGGTTCGAATCCAATCGCGCCTACCAGGCATGTGAGGAGCTAGGCCTCGCAAATGAATCGTCGCATAGCGACGCAAAAATATGTCTTTATCAATCTAGTCGAGATTGCACGTTTAGACTATCTCGTAGTCAATTAAATATAAAAAGCATGTGGCCTTTAGTATGGGTCACCACTGGAGAATGGAATGCCTCAGATCACTTTGCCCGACGGCAATAAAAAATCCTTTGATAATCCTGTGACGGTAGCCGATGTCGCTCAGTCCATTGGGCCTGGTCTTGCCAAAGCTACAATTGCCGGTCGCGTGAATGGCGAACTGGTAGATGCGTGTGTGGAAATCACAGAAGACGCAGAATTATCTATCATTACTAGCAAGGATGAAGAGGGGATTGAAATTATCCGCCACTCTTTTGCGCACTTGATCGGGCACGCCGTCAAGCAACTTTTCCCGGAAGCCAAAATGGCAATCGGACCGGTAATCGAAAACGGGTTTTATTACGATATTGACTATGAGCGCAGCTTCACTCCTGAAGATCTGGAAGCAATTGAAAAACGCATCGGTGAATTGATCAGCGAAGATTATGACGTAATACGTAAAGTCGTTTCAAAACAGGAAGCCATCGATGTGTTTACTGAGCGAAATGAGCCATATAAGGTAGAAATCGCCAGCGAAATTCCAGAGGGTGAAATTATTGCGCTATATCATCATCAGGAATACACCGATATGTGTCGAGGCCCGCATGTGCCTAATACACGACACTTGCGGGCATTCAAGTTAACCAAGTTGGCGGGTGCCTATTGGCGCGGTAACTCGGATAATCAAATGCTTCAGCGCATTTATGGCACAGCATGGGCCGATAAAAAACAGCTCAAGCAATATATAAAGCGCATAGAGGAAGCTGAAAAGCGTGATCATCGTCGTCTGGGTAAACAGATGGACCTGTTTCACTTTCAGGAGGAAGCACCCGGCATGGTGTTTTGGCATGCGCGTGGCTGGGAGTTATATCGCACGGTTGAACAGTATATACGTGAAAAATTATCTACCCACAATTATAACGAAGTACATACACCGCAGGTGCTGGATCGCACTTTGTGGGAAAAATCAGGTCACTGGGATAAATTTGGTGACATGATTTTTTCGACTCAATCAGAGAATCGCGAGTTTGCTGTCAAGCCAATGAACTGCCCCTGTCATGTGCAGCTGTTTAATCAGGGTTTAAGAAGTTATCGTGATCTTCCCTACAAAATTGCCGAGTTTGGGATTGTCCATCGCAACGAACCGTCAGGTACGCTGCATGGTCTGATGCGTGCACGACGTTTTGTGCAGGATGATGCACATATATTCTGTACAGAAGCACAGTTGCAACAGCAGGTGGCTGAACTGATTGATCTTACCTTTGAGGTGTATAACGACTTTGGTTTTGATCAGATAGAACTGGCGCTATCGACGCGTCCTGAAGAACGTGTGGGTGAAGAGTCTTTATGGGACCAGGCCGAAGAGAGTTTAAAAGTGGCTCTGGAAGATAAAGGCCTGGAATATATTCTGCAGCCAGGTGAAGGTGCATTTTATGGTCCCAAGATCGAATTTACTCTGAGAGACAGTCTCGGGCGTAGATGGCAATGCGGTACGATTCAGCTGGATTTCTCAATGCCGACTCGCCTGGAGGCAAGTTATGTCAGTGAGGATGGATCGCGTAAAATACCAGTCATGATTCACCGGGCAATCCTGGGATCTCTGGAGCGATTTATCGGTATATTAATTGAGCACCATGCTGGTAATATGCCTCTGTGGCTGGCGCCAATTCAGGCAGTTGTCCTGAATATTACCGATGTGCAGGCAGAATATGTACAAAATGTACAAAAATTGCTGATAAAAGAAGGCTTTCGAGCAAATCTTGACTTGAGAAATGAAAAGATTGGCTATAAGATTCGCGAGCACACAATTCAACGCGTTCCATATCTGCTGGTCGTAGGAGATCGAGAGGTGGAATCGCAGTCTGTGGCCGTTCGTACGCGTCAAGGTGAAGATCTGGGCTCAATGAGTATTGAGGACCTGGTATCATTGTTTTCCCGGGAGACAGCTAAGGGCGGACACGCTAGTTCATAGGAGCAGCATATCAGCAGTAGTAAAGACGTTCGTATGAACGAAGATATATTAGATCCAAACGTTAGATTGATAGATGCCGAAGGTGAAAATGTCGGTGTAGTTGCTACCCAGGAAGCGTTAAGAATTGCGGGCGAAGCAGAGCTCGATCTTGTTGAAATATCGCCAAATGCACAGCCTCCGGTCTGTCGAGTGATGGATTACGGCAAGTTTAAGTTTGAGCAGAACAAAAAAGCCCATCAGGCTAAGAAGAAACAGAAGCAGATTCAGGTCAAAGAAATCAAATTCCGACCTGGCACAGAAGAAGGTGATTACAAAGTTAAGCTACGCAAGTTGACTGAGTTTTTGCAGGATGGTGATAAAACTAAAATCACAATTCGTTATCGCGGCAGGGAAATGCAGCATAAAGAATTAGGCGCTCAGTTGCTTGATAGAATTGAGGCAGATTTGAGTGAGTATGGTGACGTGGAGCAACGTCCCAAAATGGAAGGAAGACAACTTATCATGGTGTTGTCGCCTTCTAAAAAATTAAAATAATTTACATGTTATTGATAGGACTGTCAGGAAATGCCTAAACTAAAAACGAATCGAGGCGCAGCGAAACGCTTTAAAAAAACTTCAAGTGGAAGTTTTAAATGCTCGCAATCACATCGCCGTCATATTTTGACCAAAAAAAGCACCAAGCGTAAGCGTCATTTACGTTCTGTCGTCGTCGTTGCGGAAGTAGATACTCCAATGATTCGCAGAATGCTGCCTTACGTTTAATATATTTAAAGGAAACAAGAGATGTCTAGGGTAAAACGCGGTGTAACCGCACGTGCACGTCACAAGAAAGTATTAGCGAAAGCTAAAGGTTATTATGGTGCGCGTAAAAACGTTTATCGTGTGGCCACGCAAGCAGTCACAAAAGCAGGCCAGTACGCTTATCGCGATCGTCGCCAGAGGAAGAGACAGTTCCGTTCTTTATGGATTGTACGAATCAATGCTGCTGCCCGCCAGTTCGACATCTCGTATAGTCGCTTGATTAACGGCTTGCAGAAAGCTTCTATTGAAGTAGACAGAAAAGTTTTAGCTGACCTGGCAGTGCACGATATTGCTGCTTTCGGCCAGTTAGCAGAGAGAGCCAAAGCACAACTCTAAGTTTCACTAATGTGGCTTTAGTTGTATAAGGGAAAGGCATTACCTTTCCCTTTTTATTTGGACAGCCAAAATACGTTAACACGTTAAAATGCTTACGTTTCTATAGTCTAAATTGTATGAGTGATCTTGACGAGCTTCTAAAAACAGCCAGTAACGAGATAAAAGCGACATCTGATTTAAAAGCGCTTGAAGCATTACGTGTCCATTATCTGGGCAAAAAAGGCCTGGTTACTGAACAGCTTAAATCACTGGGAAAGCTGTCTGCAGAAGAACGTCCTGCTGCAGGTCAGCGAATCAATGAAGTCAAGCAGGCTATTCAGGCGGAGTTAGAGCAAAGATCGACAGTCCTGGAAGATGCTGCGATCGCGGAAAAATTAAAATCTGAAGCCATCGATGTCACCCTGCCGGGAAGAACCACTTCAGTCGGCACCTTGCATCCGGTCACTATTACCTTGCGAAGGATCGAAAAGTTATTTGAGCGCCATGGCTTTGAAGTTGCTGATGGGCCTGAAATTGAAGACGACTTTCATAACTTTGAGGCACTAAATATCCCGCCCCATCATCCGGCGCGTGCGATGCACGACACATTCTATTTTGATGATGGTCTGTTGCTTCGCACACATACATCTTCGGTGCAAATACGCACAATGGAAAATTCACAGCCACCTATACGGATTATTGCTCCTGGTCGTGTGTATCGATGCGATTCTGATATCACCCACAGTCCGATGTTTCATCAGGTGGAAGGGCTGCTGGTAGATACTGATGTCAACTTTGCGCAACTCAAAGGTCTGGTTATCGAATTTTTGCATGCCTTTTTTGAAAATGACCAGCTGGGTATTCGTTTCCGTCCTTCCTATTTTCCATTTACTGAACCATCCGCAGAAGTGGATATTGAATGGCATGATGAACAGGGCAATTCAAACTGGCTGGAAGTGATGGGTTGCGGAATGGTTCACCCGAATGTATTCAGCAAAGTAGGCATTGATGCAGAAAAATATCATGGTTTTGCATTTGGTGTCGGTGTGGAGCGTCTCGCTATGCTGTATTACGGTGTACGTGATCTAAGAATGTTTTATGAGAATGATTTGCGCTTTTTACGCCAGTTTTCTGCGTAAGTTATAAGATCAATATGAGAGAGTCAGCGTGAAATTTAGCGAAAACTGGTTGAGACAGTGGGTAAGTCCAGATGTATCAAGCGAACAGCTTGGGCATCAGTTAACCATGGCAGGCCTGGAGTTGGATGGCATTGAGGCTGCATCGCCAAATCTGGCCGGTGTGATCGTTGCCAGAATTATCTCTGCAGCGCCTCATCCGGATGCAGATAAATTACAGGTTTGTCAGGTTGATGCCGGAAAAGGTGAATCGCTACAAATTGTCTGTGGTGCTAAAAACGCACGTGCCGGTTTAACGACCGCATTGGCAACCGTGGGCGCTGAGTTGCCAGGTGGCGTGAAAATAAAAGCTGCCAAGTTGCGTGGGGTAGAATCATTCGGAATGCTGTGTGCTTCCACTGAGTTGGGTCTGGATGAAGAAGGTGATGGCATTCTTGAGCTGGATGATGGCTTGACAGCAGGCGTCTCTTTAATGGAAGCATTAGATCTTAATGATCTTGTCTTTGATATTGATCTCACGCCTAACCGCTCAGACTGTTTAAGTATTGAGGGTATTGCACGAGAAGTATCGGCACTTTATCAGTTGCCGGTTAACAGGCCTGAAATATCCCGCTCCAAACATGAAATTGAAGATCAATTTCCCATAGAAGTCAAAAGTCAGGAAGCTTGTCCACGTTATTGCGGACGTGTGTTACGTGAAGTTAATGCGGCAGCCAGTACACCTCTATGGATGAGGGAGCGTATGCGTCGTGGTGGTATCCGCTGTATAAATATTATTGTCGATATCTGTAACTACGTCATGCTTGAGCTGGGACAGCCAATGCATGCATTTGATCTCGATAGGTTAAACGACAGTATCGTCGTGCGCATGGCGCAGGCAGGGGAAAAGCTGGTTCTGCTGGATGGTAAGGAAGTGTCGCTAGGAAAAGATAACCTTGTCATAGCCGATGCTAAGCAGGCAGTAGCACTGGCGGGTGTTATGGGCGGCAATGACTCTGCTGTGCAGTTAGAGACAAAAAATATTTTCCTGGAATGCGCATATTTCAATCCTATCGCTATTGCCGGTAAAGCACGAGATTTTGGATTGCATACTGAATCATCCCATCGATTTGAACGAGGGGTTGATCCAGAATTAACCATACGAGCTATCGAGCGTGCCAGTGAGCTCATAAAAAAATATGCGGGTACAGTCGCAGGTCCGGTTAGCGAAGTTACAAGCCAGCAATATTTGCCGGTGTGTAATGAAATATCACTATCAATTCCTAAAGTCGCTAAAGTACTGGGTATTGACATTAATGTTTCTGAAGTGACAAATATCCTGCAGGGGCTGCACTGCACTGTTACATCTTCAGGTGATTCTCAGGTGCTGGTCAAGGCGCCGAGTTATCGTTTTGATATCGAAGTTGATGTGGATTTGATAGAAGAGATTGCACGTATTAAAGGCTACGACCAGTTCCCTACAAAAGTGCTTTCATCAACTGCCGCCACTTCTTCTGCCAGGAAAAAATCCGATGCTATATTTTCCATTCAGGAGAACTTTTCCGCATTAGGCTATAACGAGGCCGTGACATTCAGTTTTACAGACCAAAATAATTGCCAGCTATTTTTTGGTGGCGAATCGAAACAGTTGGCAAATCCGATATCTGCTGGATTATCCAATATGCGTACCAGCGTCTGGCCGGGGCTGTGTGAGGCAGCGAGCTATAATCTGAAACGCCAGCACGCAACGGTAAAGCTATTTGAAGTTGGCAGGAAATATATTGTGACTGAGAATGCTTTAGAGCAGACTGAAGTCATCTCAGGAGTGGCTGTTGGCGAGGCGAACCCCAGGCAATGGGGAGTGGCGACAAGGTCAATCGACTTTTATGATATGAAAGGAGATCTAGACCAGTTATTTGAGAAAATGGGCCTGCATGACCGTGTGAGATATCAGGCACATAGCCAACAAGGACTGCACCCAGGCAAATCTGCTCAAATTTTGATAGATAATCAGCCTGTTGGCATTATTGGCAGTCTGCATCCAAATGTGTTGAAGCCTCTGGGAATGCCCAAGCGGGAAGTAATCGTGTTTGAGCTGGAAATTGGTCAAATGCTGTTAGCAGTGCCTAGTGAAAGATTTCAGATATGGTCTAAATTTCCTCAGGTGAGGCGCGACTTATCGTTTACTGTCGCTGCTGAGACGCCTGTACAGCATTTGCTGGACGAAATTAATGGCTTACATATAAGTGAGTTGCAGGATATAGTTATTTTTTCAGTATATCAGGGCGATGGTGTGGCTTCTGGTGCAAAAAGCGTGTCTTTAGGCTTGATTTTACAGGACTTTTCTAGCACTCTTACAGAACAACAAATAGAACAAACCATGACAAATATCATTTCTCTTCTGGCAAGTAAATTTAACGCGGAGTTGAGAAGCACCTAAGACTATGGCATTAACTAAAGCAAATATGGCTGAGAATTTATTTGAGGAACTCGGTCTTAATAAAAGAGAAGCCAAGGAATTGGTTGAGGTGTTCTTTGAAGAAGTTCGACTGGCGCTTGAGGAAGGCGAGGAAGTTAAATTATCCGGTTTCGGAAATTTCATACTTCGAGATAAAAGTCAGCGTCCCGGTCGAAATCCAAAGACTGGAGAGGAGATACCCATAACAGCTCGACGAGTGGTGACATTTCGTCCCGGGCAAAAACTAAAATCAAGGGTAGAAGAATATGCTGGAAGCCAGCAATAATAGCGAATTGCCTGCCATTCCGACCAAACGTTATTTTACGATTGGTGAAGTGAGTGAGCTGTGTGATGTAAAGCCACACGTTTTACGTTACTGGGAACAAGAATTCCCGACACTAAAGCCCGTAAAAAGACGCGGCAACCGCCGATATTATCAGCGCCACGATGTTGTTCTGATTCGTCAAATCCGTAGTCTTCTCTATGAGCAGGGCTATACTATTGGGGGAGCAAGACAGAAGCTGGCTCTACCTGCGGATGAGGAAGCATCGGGGTCAGAATCTCAGCAGATTATTCAGCAAACACGTGCTGAGCTGGAAGAACTTCTGCAGTTTCTTAGTCGATAGCTAGCCTCGCTAGTACTAAATCTATTGTGAAGTTTGAAAAAAAATTCGGGGTGTAGCGCAGCCTGGTAGCGCACCGCAATGGGGTTGCGGGGGTCGTAGGTTCAAATCCTATCACCCCGACCAAACTAAAATTATTCTTCATTAGGTTATTCTTTACGCAGTTGGCATGAAAAGATCACCGTATATATGTTTTGATATGGGTGATGCCGCTGTATCCTAGTATTATTCGAAATATTTCAATCCTTTAACTGTAATTCATACTATGAATGTTAATTTAGAGCTGATATTAGTGATTGGCACGCTGCTCACTGGCCTGATTGTGCTTCTGGATAAAGTGGTGTTTGCTGAAAAGCGACGAAAACGCATTATGAATGAGGCATATGACGCCAAATATGCCGGGGGAGATAATTCCAGATCACAGCGCGAGTATAAAGAGCCGTGGTATATCGATTATTCGCGCTCGTTCTTCCCGGTATTGCTAATCGTGCTTATATTGCGATCATTTATTGCTGAACCTTTCCGTATACCCTCAGGTTCAATGATGCCGACTTTACTGCACGGAGATTTTATTCTGGTTAATAAATTTACATACGGTCTGCGTCTGCCCGTATTGCATAATAAAGTATGGGCTAATAATCTGCCTGAGAGAGGAGATGTTGTTGTATTTCGGTATCCAAAAAATCCATCACTGGATTATATAAAGAGAGTGGTAGGTCTGCCTGGCGATAAGCTGGAGTACCGTGATAAAACTCTTTATGTGAATGGTGAAGTCATGAAACAGGTGGATTTGGGTACTTATGTTGGTAAAGGACGTGATGCTGCCATGTCGGGTTCACAAAAGCGCCAGGAAAATTTAGATGCGGTAGAGCATGACGTGCTGATTAATGACAGAAGGCTGTCGATTGACAGTTCATGGACTGTGCCGGATGAGCATTATTTTGTTATGGGTGATAATCGCGATAACAGTAACGACAGTCGTGTCTGGGGCATGGTTCCGGAACAAAATCTGGTGGGTAAAGCGTTTATGATCTGGATGAATTGGGATATTTCTGAAGGGCAATTTGACTTCAGACGCATTGGCAAGCAAATCAAGTGAGGTAACTGCTGTGAAATTAACAAACAAACAAACAGGCATGTCGACTATTGTATTGATCGTGATTGTTGGGTTATTTGGTTATGCAATATTCATGGGTCTAAAAATTACTCCAGTGTATATGGAATATTTCTCAATAAAATCAGCAATCGATGGATTGGCGGACGAAATGGAAACCAGGCCAATGAGTAAAACTCAGTTCATGGATTTCATGAGGCGGCGTCTTGATATCAATTATGTAAATATAAACGAGCTAAAACCTAGTCGCGATGGTTGTGAGAAATCTAAAAAAGATGTTTTTCACTTCAAGTCAGCCAAGAAAAATACGCAGGTAGGGCTCAATTATGAAAGGCGAATACCCATGATAGCGAATATTGATTTTCTAATTACCTTTGACTACATGCGGACTGTCAGTGGCCCACAAAAATAAGTGAATTTATTGTTATCGTGGATGGCTTTAAGCAATTACCTGAAGAGATAACAGCATCAAGGTTGTTTAATTCAGCGCTCACTCATCGCAGTGCAGGTAAAGATAATAACGAGCGTCTGGAGTTTCTGGGAGATGCAGTATTAGGGTTGGTGATCGCTAACCTGCTATTTGAGAAATTTCCGGACTGTGATGAAGGTGACCTTAGCCGGTTACGAGCTCATCTTGTATGTAAACGAGCACTGGCCGAGTTGGCGAAAAATGCCCAGTTAAGTTCCTTGCTGAAACTGGGTGCGGGAGAAAAGAAAAGTGGCGGTCACTTTCGTTCTTCCATACTGGCTGATTGCCTGGAAGCAATTTTTGGTGCGGTGTATCTGCTTAAAGGGTTTGATTTTACGGCAGACTTTATAAAGTCATTGTATGCTAAACCGCTGGAGAATCTCCCTGACATTAATGAACTTAAAGACCCAAAGACGCGTCTGCAGGAATATTTGCAGTCAAGGCAAATTGATGTGCCAAACTATATAGTGCTGAAGGAATGGGGTGAGGGGAACAATAAAAGATTCAGTGTCAAATGTATTATTCATGCATTAGATATTAGTTCTGAAGGTGAAGAAAAAAGCAAAAAGAAAGCAGAACAAATGGCAGCGAGAAATCTGCTGGAAAAATTACAGCAGAAATAGAAAATACTATGGAGACTCGTTGCGGGTATGTAGCAATTATAGGGCGGCCCAACTCGGGAAAATCCACCTTGTTTAACCGTCTGGTTGGGCAGAAAATTTCGTCTACAAGTTATAAGCCACAAACTACACGTCATAGAATTGTAGGGGTGAAAACAGGCTCAAATGTACAATTTATATTTGTAGATACGCCGGGTATTCACCTGGGAGGCAAGCGACTCCTCAACCGCGTGTTAAACAAGAATGCTTTGAACGTATTGCATGATGTTCATTTGATTTTCTGGGTAATTGACAGAGGCCAGTGGACGCAAGAAGAAGAGCACATCAAGAAAGCATTAAATAATATTGATTGCCCGGTCATACTGGTAGTTAATAAAATTGATAAACTGGAACGTCGTGATGATTTGCTGGTGATACTAAAACATCTCTCGATTAAATTTTCATTTGCGGAGATAGTACCAATTTCAGCTCTCAAACAGGACAATATTGCAGACCTGATAGAAACAGGTAAGCGCTATTTGCCGGAATCAGAGTTTTTTTACCCTGAGGAATATCTGACCGATCGTGATCGAGCATTTATTGCTTCCGAGACAATTAGGGAAGCAGCATTCATGTATCTTGAAAAGGAATTACCCTACTCCACTCATGTGGAAATCGAGAAATATGAAGATCAGGCCGAACGCGTTCATATTTCTGCCATTATCTGGGTTGAAAAAAATGGTCAGAAGGCTATTTTGATAGGTCGCAAAGGTGAAATGCTAAAGAAAATCGGCTCACGTGCGCGCAGTGAAATACAAAAACAGATTGAGTCGAAAGTACACCTGGAATTGTGGGTTAAACTGAAAAAAGACTGGCAGGATAATCCGCAAATTGTTGGCAACTATGAATCTTAATTAAGCAGATGCGTGTAGAGCTGGAACCGTCATATGTATTGCATAGTCGTCCCTATCGCGAGACGAGCATGATTATCTATGCGCTTACTGAGCAGCATGGTGTTGTGCATATGGTGTCCAGAGGGGCGAGAAAGAAAGGCAATAATAACCTGCAGCCGTTTACTAAAATGTATCTGTCATGGTCGGGTCGCGGGGATCTGGTTTCCCTGACAAAAATTGAGCACGAGCATTCGCGTTATACGAGTAATTTTCGTGCCCAGGTGCAGTGCTTCTATCTGCATGAGCTGATTCTGAAGTTGATTCCGAGGCTGAGTCCAGCACCGGAGTTATTTGAATTGTATGAACACACACTGGATTGCATGACAACTAATCCCGCAGATGAATACGTTTTGCGTCACTTTGAGATTCGTTTGCTGGCTATTATGGGGCATCCACTACAGCTCAGATATGACTACATTAATGATGAGGAAATTCAGGGGCAACTATTGTATCGTTATGATCCAGATCTGGGGCCGACACAGGTAACACAAAAACAAATGCAGTGGAATGTAATGACAGGTAAGTTATTGGAACGTCTCGAAAATGATAATTTAACAGATGACAGTTTGCATGACGCCAAGATATTTCTTCGTGGTATGGTCAGACATTATCTGCAAGGAAAGCCATTGATGACCAGAAGATTATTAAAGGTAAATTAAGTGGGCCAGAATAGAGTAAAACTTGGAGTGAATCTGGATCATGTCGCGACTTTGCGTCAGGCGAGAAATACTCCTTACCCCGACTTGATGGAAGCCATTAGAGTGGCAGAAGGCTGCGGTGCTGATGGTATAACCCTGCATCTGCGAGAAGACCGCAGACATATACAGGATAAAGATATTCATCAAGCACGTGAAATTATTACGACAAGTATGAATCTGGAAATGGCAGCCACTAGCGAAATGCAAAAGATTGCACTTCGGGTGAAACCTGAATACTGCTGTATTGTGCCAGAGAAAAGAGAAGAGCTGACGACTGAAGGTGGTCTGGATGTGGTCGCACACAGGGACAGATTGTCAGATTTAATTGCGGCTTTAAAAGAAGAAAACATCCTGGTGTCACTGTTTATTGAGCCAAACTCACTAATAATTGATATTGCTGCCGAGATAGGTGCATCAGTGATTGAAATTCATACTGGCCATTATGCTGATAAGCATGGTGCGCAGCAAAAACATGAGTTTGAAAGAATCAGTGATGCTGCACAACATGCGCTAGCCATTGGCCTGACAGTAAATGCAGGCCATGGTTTACATGTTGGCAATGTTAAGCCAATTGCTGATATTGCTGGCATGAATGAACTGAATATTGGACACGCGATCGTCTCAGACTCACTGTTCGTAGGTCTTGAAAGCGCTATTCACAATATGCGTCATGCGATGGATGGTGAAACCAGATGATGTTGCTGGGTGCCGGTATTGATATTGTCGAGGTTGAGCGTATAAAAGAAATCATTGAACGACGTGGTGACCGGTTTATAGAAAAAATTCTGAATGTAAAAGAACTGGAAGAATTAAAGTCTGTGTCTAATTCGACAGCCTTTATCGCGAAGCGTTTTGCTGTCAAGGAAGCCGCTGCTAAGGCATTAGGTACAGGGATAGGTAAACTGCTAAGTTTTACAGATATGTATGTTGAGCATGATGATCTGGGTAAACCGATATTGAAATTTACGGAAGACAGTAGTGTGCGGTTAAATTTAAAAGACAAGCATTCACTATTAACCATAGCAGATGAGAGAGCTTACGCAGTCGCTCATGTGCTGTTTTTTGCTAAAGAAAATAACTGATATGAATTATAAAACACTGGCAGATTTTGTTGGCAATACACCGCTAGTTAAATTGCAGTATCTCAATCCTAATCCTGCTAATACAATATTATTGAAACTTGAAGGCAATAATCCGGCAGGCTCGGTAAAAGATCGTCCTGCACTGAATATGATTAATGCTGCGCAGGCGCGTGGTGATATCAAACCTGGCGACACGCTTATAGAAGCAACTAGCGGTAATACAGGGATTGCATTGGCAATGGCGGCTGCAGTACAGGGTTATAAGATGATATTAGTCATGCCTTCAACAATGACTATGGAGCGACGCGCAGCAATGGCTGCTTTTGGTGCGGAGCTGGTGTTGGTGTCTGGTGAAGAAGGTATGGAAGGCGCGCGGGATTTGGCGCTGGAAATGCAGTCTCAGGGTAAAGGTATCGTGCTTGATCAATTTGCCAACCCAGATAATCCAATGGCGCATTATCAAACGACGGGGCCTGAACTATGGCGTGATACTAATGGCGAGATCACTCATTTTGTAAGTTCAATGGGTACTACTGGTACCATTATGGGCACAGCAAAATATCTGAAAGAGAAAAATAAAAATATACAGATTGTAGGTGTGTATCCTGAAGAAGGTTCGCAAATTCCAGGGATTAGAAAGTGGGAAAAAGCCTACGAGCCTGCCATATTTGATGAATCAAAAGTTGACCAGATTGAGTATGTCTCTCGACAGCAGGCAGATGATATGACGGTCAAGCTTGGTAAAAAAGAAGGTGTGTTCTGTGGTGTGTCCTCTGGTGGAGCATTACTGGCTGCATTGAGATTATCTGAACGTGTTGAAAATGCGGTAATTGTGACAGTAATCTGTGACCGTGGTGACCGTTATATTTCAACCGGTATTTTTGATCCAGCACCTGCTTAACTAAGATTATGGATCACTATAAATTTGTTATCTCTGAACATCTGAACCACTATGGAACGTTATACGGTGGTAATTTACTTAAATGGATTGATGAAGTTGGCTACATTACTGCTGCAGTCGACTTCCCTGATAATCGATTCGTGACAGTCGCTTTAGAAAATGTAGAGTTTAAGCACCGTATAGAGTTGGGTGCTGTTTTGAAATTTTCAGTTGAGAAGTTACGTCTTGGTGATTCGTCGCTGACGTATGAGGTAAAGGTATATTCCGCAACAGCAGGTGCAGCTTCTAATGCTGTGCTGTTTGAGACAAGTATTACATTTGTTAATATTGACGAACACGGGAATAAAGCCAGCATTCAGCACTAGAAGTCAAAGATTAATGTCGTCTTAGTTTTTCCCCGACTGCACCCCCAGCAGCACAGATACACGCTTTTAAAAATACTTCATCAAATAAAATTGCAGGAGTGAATTCCTGAAAGAAAGGGTTAGCTCCATTATATTGACGTATGGCCAGGATGATCAGTCCTGCGCATGCGCCAACCAGAAATCCATTCAGTATTCCTCTTTGTCCCATGTAGCCTACGACTGCACCTCCTATCAGGGGCGCAAAGTTGATCAGGAAAGAGGATTTGATCATTAACAGATTGCTGGAAGCAAATTCATGGGTGAGGTAAAAATAAATATAGTGAAGCCCTTTGTCTCCAAAGTGCATGCCCAGGTAAACCAGTAATCCGATAATGACTGCTTTCTTCATGCGGGTGATTGTACGCGTTTGACTAAATTCTTCATTAGAATCCTGTTAGGGTGAATAGCGTTAAGTAAATGGTTGGAAAGTGGATTTGGTTCATTATTTATTTGGCATGCTAATGCTTCAGTGCAGAGTGGTATCCAGGCTAATCCACGTGATCCGAATCCACTCGCGAGGTACATGCCCTCATGATAATTGGGTGTAGGATAAGTGTGGTGAGTGGCACCCAGTGCAGCATCTTTGAATAGGGTGTTAAAACTGGTTTCTTCTGCTACCTGGCCTACGATAGGCAGGCGATCAGCGCTGACAGCACGTATGCCAGCACGCCCGCCTAATGCCTGAGTATTCTCACAGTGGTATGACGGAATAATTTTTTTGAGTTTACGCAGATTTTCTTCATGCTCAGATGGGCGAATTTCGATTGATGTATCTTTCGTTACAAAAGTGGCGCCAAGCACATAATGAGAATCAATAACCGGTGTAATGTAAGCATCGGCACATACAATTTTGTTAGGGTGGATATTACATTGCTGTTCTGGAAGTAAAGAAATCTGCCCGCGTTTGGGATGTAACTTGCACCAGTGTGTTTGCTGAAACTGGTTGATTCCCATGGCATTGGCAATAATCACTGTATCTGCAGAGCAGACTTTCTGCTTGTGCTGATTGTATGCGTGCCATTGTGAATGCTGCTTTTCAAGTGAACATATTTCTGTATTTGCTAAAAAGTGGATTTCCTCGGGGTATTGTTCAATCAGTGTTAAGCATAATTGTTTTGGTGGCAACCAGCCCGCTAATGGGAAATACCAGCCGTCACCAGCAACAGTACAATTAGCTAATTTACTTGCGAGCTGTTGACTCACTGGCTGTAGTAATGATTCTGGCAGGTTTTCCTGCGAGGCAATTAATTGCATTCTTTTCCATTGAGCGGCGTCTCTGGGAATTTGAATTGCACCGCATTGATGCCAGTCAAAACTATCTGAATATTTTTTTAAATCGTTTAAGTAGCGTAATGAATATAAATAGCCAAGTAATGTCAGCTGGGACTGGTAGTCGTGGTCAGCGCTAAGTCGCGGCATTAATATCGCGTTCGCATTACCAGAAGCTTCACTCGCTGGAGATGCATGCTTGTCAACAATAGTCACTTGCCAGCCGCGTTTTGCTAATGCGGCACTCATGGCAGCACCTGTCATTCCGGCCCCAATAACTAATGCATGTTTATGTTGGGTTTTAACGGGTTGACTAATGAACCAGCTTTTATCTTTTAACTGATAAGGTGATGGTGCAGGTTTGTTTGTGACAATGCCGACCAGCATTTCCCGTTTCTTTCCATAACCAGGTTTTTTTTCTATCTCAAAGCCAGCACTGGCGAATGATTTTCTAACATCGCTGGCTGAGCTATAAGTCGATAGTGTGCCGCCGTTGCAGGTAAGTCTGAAAACTTCTCTGGCAATGTCGTTTGTCCACAGTGCTGCGTTCTTGCTGGGTGAAAACCCATCCAGGTACCATGCATCAGCACTAAAGGTGCATTGCTTAAGGCAGTCCAGCGCCTCACCCAGGATCAGCGTGAGCGTCATATTATGCTGGTCAAATGCAATACGATGAAACCCTTGAATGGGGGGTGGGTAATGCTCAAGTAAATACGATGTCAGGGTGGCTGGAATTGCCAGCTGCTTGTAACACCGTGCGAGGTCGCCTGGTTGTACAGGATATTTTTCAATGCTGATGTAATGCAGGTGCTGGCCACTGAATCTGCAATTACGCCAGGCATTAAAGGTGGTGATGAAATTTATGCCAAAACCGAATCCCAGCTCGGCAATTGTAAAATGTTCGTTCTTCCAGCGTCCGGTGATATTGGTGCTGTCTAAAAACACATGCTGACTTTCTTCAAGTGGGTTTGCCAGAGAGAAATAGGGGTCATCAAATAACTCAGAGCAGGGGATTCCATCGTTATTGAAGTTTAGTTGTGGCGTCTGAGCTGTTAGCATGTCACTTTTACTGAAAAGATATATAAAAATAAATGAGTATACTCGTATTTGATATCGAGTCCGTCCCCGACTATGAGTCAGGAAGGAAAATCCATAAATTAACAGATGATCTTTCCGATAAAGATGTAGTGAAAGCTATGCAACATCTTCAGTTTCAGAAGTCGGGTTCTGAATTTATGCCGCTGCACTTGCAAAAAATCGTGGCAATTTCGGTATTATTTGAAAATCGTGACCAGCTTAAAGTATGGTCTCTGGGCAACAAAACTTCTGATGAAAAAGAAATCATCCAGCGATTTTTCGAAGGTATAGAACAGCATACGCCCACCCTGGTAAGCTGGAATGGCGGCGGTTTTGACTTGCCAGTGCTTAATTACCGTTCGCTTTTGCATGGCGTGCAGGCGCCGCGTTACTGGGAAACTGGCGACGATGATACCTCATTCCGTTATAACAACTACATTAGCCGCTTTCATTGGCGGCATACCGACTTAATGGATGTGCTGGGTAACTTCCAGCCAAGAGCCGGTGCCAAGCTGGACCAAATCGCCACCATGCTGGGATTCCCTGGCAAATTTGGAATGGACGGCAGCCTGGTCTGGGACAAGTTTCAGGAAGGTGCGATTGATGAAATTCGAAACTACTGCGAAACAGATGTGCTCAATACGTATCTGGTTTATCTTCAATTTGAAATGATTCGTGGACGTTGCAGTCGTGGATTGCTAGAGCAAAAACTGGAACGGGTTAAACAGTTGTTGCGTGATTCAGGAGAAGAGCACTTGATGGAATTTCTGCAAGTGTGGGAAGAGGGTTAATATTTCTGTTGTAATATGTTGACTCACTTAGAACATCGTATCGGACATGCAGAGCCCGACCATTTAGCTTGCTTGTAATTTTAGATATATTGAAATACAGGAAAAATTATCATGGCAAGCACCATGATAATTATTAACAAGTGTAGAATAGGCTTTGTGTTCAACTTTCCCCGAACTATAAATATCAGGCTTTTTAACCAAGTTTCCTCAAATTCTTTAGAATACTTGTCAATTCTAATTTCCCGACCTACTACTCTAATATCATCTGAATAGCATTCTTGGATAATACTAATAGTCTTTTCAATATATTCTTCAGTTGCCCAAATACTGTGTAGCAAGCCATCGTCAGATAGCTGTTTTCTAACTGTGAATGGAATTTTTTTCTTGCGAAGGATTTTTTTTATTTTTTTATAATCTGGAAACCAGTCATGCTCAACAAACTCTTTAGCTAAATATAACTTCATATAAATAGATTTTAGAAAATAGCTTTAGTCTGCTTCCGGCGCAATAGCAGTCATTAAGTTAAGTATTACTCTGATCTGTTGTCAGGCAATTTTTTTTATTGCAACTTGTTGCTTTCTAGAAAATCTAAACATCGCGAAAAGACATGAACCAATTAGCCACACAGTATTTGGAAGAGGAACTGGTGTTGATGTAAAACTACCAGTGAGCTCATTTGCCTGGATGATTCCTGACTCGGTTGAAATACCCCATGACAGAGAATTTAATGTAGATGTGTCATCATAAAATACCGTAAAATCATCATCTCTGATATTCATTGCGGTTACATAATTCACAGTACCACCTACAAATACACCACTTAAAACTGTGTCACTAAAAGATAAATATGCAGCCACATTTGATGTATCAAATAGTGTTACACCTAAAGGGTTAGGTTCAAGAATCAAGGATGTCAGTGGGATATCTGCTAAAAAATTAATACCATATAAATTAACCACACTATTATCATCATAGCTTAAACTCCATGAGCCACGAAAAGATGTAACCGCAGACCCACTATTAAGACTAGCTCCTTCAAAGTTACCCATTAAATTAATAGTTGCGGCGCTAACAGAGATGGGTAGTAGCAATAGCAGAAAAATTATTAGTGTTTTCATTGGTTAATTACTTATTCTAATTAGCTTAATAAATAACAATACAGCACCC